>JAEEGI010017783.1_pt1 | contig 14530 bp, 13 predicted proteins | sample 8958751 | NCBI WGS metagenome assembly JAEEGI01 (sample SAMN16246545, study PRJNA631951) | gut metagenome | biome: gut microbiome; feature: rumen; material: KS-attached | host: Bos | place: Iran: Karaj | collected 2018-10
CACATTCTTCACATTGCCCACATGCTGCAGCAGGTTGGGCAGGCCCCTTTCCAGCGCTTCCAGATCCTCGTTGTTCAGCTCCGCCTTGGGCACGCCGCCGTGGTACTTGAGGGCGCGCACCGTGGCCACGATGACAACCGCCGAGGGATGGAGGCCTGCCATTCGACACTTGATGTCCACAAACTTCTCCGCGCCCAGGTCGGCGGCGAAGCCTGCCTCGGTGACCACATAGTCCGCCAGCTTCAAAGCCGTGCGGGTGGCGGTGACGGAGTTGCAGCCGTGGGCGATGTTGGCGAAGGGTCCGCCGTGGATGAAGGCGGGAGTGCCCTCCAGAGTCTGCACCAGATTGGGCTTGATGGCGTCCTTCAGCAGGGCCGCCATGGCGCCCTGGGCCTTCAGATCGGCCGCGGTGACAGGCTTGCCGTCGTAGGTGTAGGCCACGATGATCCGGGCCAGGCGTTCCTTCAGATCCTTCAGGTCGGCGGCCAGACACAGCACCGCCATGATCTCGGAAGCGACCGTGATCTCAAAGCCGTCCTCGCGGGGGACGCCCTGCACCTTTCCGCCCAGGCCGTCCACGATGTGGCGCAGCTGCCGGTCGTTCATGTCCACGGCCCGCTTCCAGGTGATGGCTTTGGGGTCGATGCCCAGGCTGTTGCCCTGCTGGATGTGGTTGTCCAGCATCGCTGCCAGCAGATTGTTGGCAGCGCCGATGGCGTGAAAGTCCCCGGTGAAGTGGAGGTTGATGTCCTCCATGGGCACCACCTGGGCATAGCCGCCGCCGGCGGCGCCGCCCTTGACGCCGAACACGGGGCCCAGGGAGGGCTCGCGGAGGGCGACGATGGCGTTCTTGCCGATCTTCCGCAGACCGTCGGTGAGACCCACGCTGGTGGTGGTCTTGCCCTCGCCGGCGGGGGTGGGAGTGATGGCGGTCACCAGGATCAGCTTGCCGTCCGGCTTGTCAGCCATGTCCTTGAGCAGCTGGTAGTCCACCTTGGCCTTGTAGTTGCCGTACTGCTCCAGATACTTCTCGTCCACGCCGGCCACTCTGGCGATCTCGGTAATCTTTCTCTTCTGGCACTCCTGGGCGATTTGGATGTCGGTCTTGTACTCCATCATCGTACCTCCTGTTTTGTATTTGAATGATTGGATGGTATGGTCCTTTTTTACTGTGTCCATTATATAGGAAACAGGGGAGATTGCCAACGGCTGAAATATGCGTTCCTTTCTCTGTTTTTGACATCCTTCCGCTATACCTTGCGGCTGCGGCAGAGAGGGGCTTTCCATCCTTCGGCGTTTGTGGTATGATGGGGGCGGCGGGGGAGCGATCCCTCGCAGAGAGGAGGCTCGCCATGAGACAGGAGACGGAATGGGGCTTTATCGACTGGGAATACCTGCCCGATCCCAACAGCCCCAAGCGCTGGTTCAGCATCGGCATCGTCAATCTGCTGCCGGGAAAGCATATGCCGCCCCACATCCATTACAGCAACGAGCAGTTTTTGTACGTGCTGAGCGGCGAGGTGGACTGCAAATTCAACGGCAGGGAGTACCACGCCAAGGCCGGCGACTACTTCATGCTGGAGTCGGACACCACCCACGAGGCCTACAACAACGGCACGGAGGTGTACCGGGAGCTGATGGTGACCAATCCCATCCCCAATGAAGCCGGCGCCCGCCGGGGCCTGACCCGGGCCATTCGCCGCAATGAGATCGATCCGGAGCTGGACGAGGCCAACCGCAAGAAGCTGAACGTTGCCGCGGAGAATCTGCGGGGCACGGTTCTCAGCGAGATCAGCGTGCCCTACTGCCTGTTCGACGACCGCGGCAGCGTGATCATCAAGAGCGACCTGTACCCACCGTACTGCCAGAAGGCCTGCGATCCGGTGAACAACCCTGACAAGTGTCCCTGCTTTACATGCTCTCTGGCAGACGGAAGATCGGAGGAGGGCCGCAACGTGGCCAGCTACGTTTGCCCCCACGGGATCACGGTTTATCTCTTTCCCATCCTGCGGGAGGACCGTCTGGTAGGCATCCTGCGGGGCGGACACCATTTCTCCTCCCAGAGCGGGAGAGGAGAGGCGGCGGTATCCCATCCGGAGTACTATGATACGCCCTACGGCACCGAGATCAGCATCATGCGGACGCTGAACCGGATCGTGTACAGCCTTCTCAGCTATTGCGATACGCTGGACAGGGTGGAGGAGCTGGAAAAGCAGAAAACGGAGTTGTTCTCCTCCATGCAGAAAAATCTGGAGCTCAGCCGCAGCCTGTCCAGCATCGAGGAGAAGGTGACAGACATGAAGATCAACCACCACTTCCTGTTCAACACCCTCAACTGCCTGGCGGGGACCGCCCTGACCGGGGACCGGATGGTGCTGTATTCCAACATCATCGACCTGTCCAAGATGTTCCGATACAGCATGGCCACGGGCTCCCAGGTGGTGCCCCTGTCCCAGGAGCTGGAGTACCTGCGCTCCTACCTGAATTTGCAGCAGATGCGCTACGGGACCGACCTGACGGTGGAGTACGACGTGGATCCCGCCTGCAGCGGGACCCCGGTGCCGTTCAATTTCCTCCAGCCCATCGCGGAGAACGCCTTTACCCACTCCTTCCAGTCCTTCGACCACGCCAAGCTGGTGCGGATCCGGGTGGCGGACGGCGGGGATCGGGTGGAGATCTCCAGCGAGAACAACGGTCATCCGCCCGCAAGGGAGGACCTGGAGCGGATCGCCCAAAGCTGGTCTACCGGATCGGGGCACGGGCTTTCCTTTATCTATGACAAACTCCGCTCCCGTTACAGGGACGACTTCGACATGGAGATCGCCGTCACGGAGGACAACCATACCCGCGTCACGGTGCGGGTGCCCAAATAATCATCGCTGACAGCAAAAAGAAGGTGTATGGCACCGGCGGGAGCCATACACCTTCCTTTTTTACGGACACATGGGTTTTGCTTGCAATTCGGTTGCGGGGGAAATCCTCTCTCGGGATCAGATGATGCCCTGAGCCTTCAGGATCAGCTGAGCGATAACAGCGGAGCCCAGGTAGGTACCGATGATAACGAACAGAGCAACCAGGATGCCCTTCCAGCCGATCTTCTTGAACTCGACCCAGTCCTGACCGATGGAAACACCGGCGTATGCCAGAACGGGGGTAGCGGCGGGCAGCAGGCCGATCTTGCCGACCTGAGCGACCACGTACTCGCTGGTGGGGCTCCAGGGCATAGCCAGCAGGATACCGATCAGGGTGATCCAGATAGCCACGGGAACCTTGGGAACGATCTCGCCCAGGATCAGGCCCACAAGAGCGATGCCCATCATGATCAGCAGACCGGGGATGTTCTCCCACAGGTGCAGGAACGCGTCCTTATTGGCGTCGGTCAGGGTGTTGACCGTGTTGCCGATCATGACCATCACCATGGCGATGATCAGGACCAGGATCCAGGTTTTGAGCTTTTCGCCAAACGAAATGTCAGTCATGTCAATGTCTCCTTCCTACTCAAGCCTTCTTCTCTTTTCTGCCCAGGATGGGACGGAGCCACTTGTAGAGGCCCTTGCACATGGGCAGGCCGATCAGCACGGTCATGATGATGCCGTCGGCGTTGGAAAGCACGTTACTGGTACCGGCATAGGCGGTGATCTGCTCGGCCATATCGGGGAAGTTGGCAGCCAGAGCAGCGGAGGAGGCGGCCATCATGGAGCCGCTGCCGACGCCGCAGGCCATGGCCAGGGCATAGGGGTGCAGGATGCCGGCGCTGCCGCAGATGCCAGCCAGCAGGCCGATGAAGATGGTACCCAGCAGGGTGCCGACGATGTAGGTGGTCATGACGCCGCGGCCCTCGGGGGAATCCAGGCCGTACTCGTTGGCGATCAGGCCCACGTTGGGCTCACGGGCGATGGAGTGGGTCATACCGATGGCCTCACGGTTGAAGCCCAGCAGCAGGGCGATGGGCAGGGCCAGAATGACGGTGCCCAGGTTACCGAACTCCTGAAGCAGCAGAGCAGGACCGGCCTTGATGACGGACATGATCTGGGAACCGGAGGTGACGGCCACCTTGGCAAGGAACGGGGTGATAGCCAGGGTAACGAAGGTGCTGGACAGCTTGGACTGGGGGTTCTTCACGCACTTGACAGCGGGGATCAGGTAGAGGATCAGACCAAACACCATTGCGAACAGCATGGGCAGCAGAAGCATGTTGCCGATGGGGGTCTTGATGATGATGGTGTTGATCGCCTCGCAGACGATTACGACTGCCAGAAGGATCAGGTGCAGCGGCCAGTTTTTCAGAATCGTCTTGGCATTTGCTTTGTCCATATAAATGGCCCCTTTCCGGCTTTTTCAAGCCTTTTGATTAAGTGATTATTTGTTTTCCAGCTGTTTGATAGCTGCAAAAACCGACATTGCGTAGAGACCGCCCCCGATGGGGATGGCTCTTGTGTCCGCTTTGAACTTGGGGGAGTGCCAGGGATGAACGCAGTCCAGATCCTTGTTCCCGACGCCCAGCCAATAGAAGAAGCCGGGGACGCCGGTCTGAAGGAAGATGGAAAAATCCTCTCCGCCGGTGGAGGGGTCCGGATCGACGGGAATTGCAACCGCCGAAACGGCCTCATACGCTGCGTCGTAGAGACAGGGGTTGTTATCAGTCACCGGAAGCTCCCGCAGGTACTGCAGCTCGCCCCTGCAGCCGTACGCTTCGGAGATGCTCCGGGTGATCTCGGTCAGGCGCCGGTCCACCAGATCCTGCACTTCCTTGCGGAAGGTGCGGACGGTGCCGTACATCTTGACTTCGTCGGGAGTGACGTTGTTGGTGGTGCCTTCGCCGGCCTTCACGTTGCAGATGGAGACCACAGCCGAGTCCAGGGGACTCACGTTGCGGCTGACGACGGTCTGGGCCGCCTGGATGATGCCGGCGGCCGCCACGATGGGATCCACGTTGCCCTGGGGGATGCCGCCGTGGCCGCCCTTGCCCCGGATGGTAAAGATGATGCGGTCCACGGCCGCCATCAGGGGGCCGTTTTTCACGCAGACCGAACCGCAGGGGAACCAGGGGGCGTTGTGGAGACCGAAGATGGCGTCCACCTTGGGGTTCTCCAGGACGTTGAGGCCCATCATGTGCTTGGCGCCCAGGTTGATCTCCTCGGCGGGCTGGAAGAGGAACTTCACGCTGCCGTGGATCTCATCCCGCAGGGACGCCAGGATGGTGGCGGCGGCCAGCAGGGAGGAGGTGTGGGTGTCGTGTCCGCAGGCGTGCATCCTGCCGGCTACCTGGGAACGATAGTCGCAGCTGGATTCCTCCTGGATGGGAAGGGCGTCGATGTCAGCCCGCAGAGCGATGCAGGGGCCGTCACGGTATCCCTTCAGGAGTCCCACCACGCCGGTATCCAGGCCCACGTCCAGAATTTCGATATTCAGAGACGTCAGGTATTCCTTGATGAATGCGGTGGTCTCGAACTCGTGGAAGCTCAGCTCGGGGTTGCGATGCAGGTGCTTGAGGGTCTCGATGAACTCCGCCTCATGTTCCTTCATGAGGGCACGTACTTTTTCAGCTACATCTGCCATAGAGTCGCTCCTTTCCTTATTGAATGATCAACCGGGGAGACCCGGCTCTCCGAAGGCGAGGGCCGGGTCTTCCGGAACAATACGGGATCGGTCAGTCGTCGAAAGCGCCGTCGGGATACAGCGGGAAGTGGGAGATCAGCTCCTCGGCTTCGGCGCGGCAGGCGGCCAGGACGGCCTCGTCCTCGGGGGCGGCGGCGACCTTTTCCATGATGTCGGCGATCCGGACGATCTCAGCCGCACCCAGACCGCGCTGGGCGGTGGAGGTCAGGCCGATGCGGACGCCGCTGGTGACGAAGGGAGAGGCGGGGTCGTTGGGGATCTGGTTCTTGTTGACGGTGATGCCCACGCTGTCCAGAGCATTCTGGAACACCTTGCCGGAGATGCCCTTGGGACGCAGATCCACCAGCAGCAGGTGGTTGTCGGTGCCGCCGGAGACGATCCGGAAGCCCCTCTCGGCCAGGGCGGCGGACAGGGTCTGGGCGTTATCCAGCACCCGCTGCATGATGGCGCGGAACTCGGGGCTGGCGGCGTATTTCAGGGACCAGATCTTGGCGGCCATGGTGTGCAGATGGATGGACCCCAGGGAGCCGGGGAAGGTGCCGCGGTCCAGCATCTTGGCGTACTTCTCCTTGCAGAAGACCATGCCGGCTCTGGCGGAGCAGAAGGTCTTGGTGGTGGAGGTGGTCACGAAATCAGCCCAGGGAATGGGGCTGGGGATCAGCTTGGCGGCGACCAGGCCGGCGATGTGGGCCATATCCACCATGAAGTAGGCGCCCACCTCCTCGGCGATGTGGGCCATCCGCTCGTAGTCGATCAGGCGGGGATAGGCGCTGGCGCCGGCGATGATCAGCTTGGGGTGGACCTCCTTGGCCTTGGCCTCCAGGGCGTCGTAGTCGATCCGCTCGGTCTCGGGATTGACGCCGTAGAAATCGTGGTGATAGATCTTGCTGACCCAGTTGGCGGGGGAGCCGTGGGTCAGATGGCCGCCCTGGTCCAGACGCATGGACAGGATCTCGTCGCCGGGATTGAGGATGGAGGCGAACACGCTGTAGTTCGCCGTGGAGCCGGAGTAGGCCTGCAGGTTCACGTGCTCGGCGCCGAAGAGCTCCTTGGCGCGCTTCCAGCCCAGTTCCTCGACCTTGTCGGCCACTTCGCTGCCGGCCTGGAACCGCTTGTGGGGCAGACCCTCCAGGGTCTTGTTGGTGAAGACGGAGCCGGACAGCTCCATGACCTCCAGGGGAACCGTGCTCTCCGAGGCGATCATCTCGATGTTGCGCTCCTGCCGGCGGAGTTCCTCCACCACGAGCTCATACATCTCGGGGTCGGACTGACGGGTGTATCTCAGCATGTTTTCGCCCTCCTGATAAAGATTTTGTGGGGTACGGGGCATGGAAGCCCCATTTATGATGGTACCATGCGGCGGCAGACCGATAAAGTCTTTATCTTGCCCCTGCTTTTATCATTTTTGACTGCTATTCGTCTTTTTTTGGATAAGAGGCCGGCGTCGTTTCGGTAAAGCGCTTGAAATGCTTGTAGAAGTTGTTGAGACTGTCGTAGCCTACCTGCTCGGCGGCGGACTTGACGCTGACGCCCTCATCCAGCAGCTTCTTGGCGTTCTCCACCCGGACCTTGTTCAGGTAGGACACCACGCTTTGCCCCATGTACTTCTTGAACAGGCGCGCTACGTGGCTGGGGGTCAGATAGAAGGCCTGGGAGATGGTGGTGAGATTGATCTTCTCCGCGTAGTGGTGGCGGATGTAGTTGGCGATCTTGTTGACGGTGTCGTTGTTGGTGAATTTCCAGCCGGTGGCCCGGGCCACCGCCTGCTCCAGCTGACTGAGCTCGATGGGCTTGAGGAGGATGTCCGCCGCCCCCAGGCGAAGGGCCTGCTGGGCATAGGAGAAGGTGTCGTAGGCGGTCACCACCACGTAGTTGGCGTCCGGCGCCTCCGCCATCACCTCGAAGCCGTTCATCAGCGGCATCTGGATGTCCAGGAAGACCAGGTCCGGCCTGTGCTTCCGGATCTCCGCCACAGCCGCCGCGCCGCTGCTGACGGCGGAGACGATCTCCAGGGGAAGATCTCCCCGATCCACGAAGAAGCGGATGATGTTTTCGGTCGTGGGCTCGTCGTCCACGATGATGGTCCGTATCACACCGGCGGCCTCCTGCATCTGACTTTTTCATTATTTTACCATAATTCTGCTTTAAACGCAAGAAGTATATGAACGTTCTGTGAACAAATCTGTATGCAGAGGAGCGGCAGGAGCTCAATCGGAGCGGCCGGAGAGGGGGAGATCCGGGTTCATCGCCGCTGCGGGGACGTTGTAGGACTTGCACAACCGACAAAGGGAAGAGGGGAGCGCTCTTGCGCTCTTTTTACAGAACGGGAAGGGCGGTGGATCCCGAAAACGTCAAAAACGGTAAAAGAAAGAGCAAACATATGCGGCCGCAAACGGGACCGCTCCGGGCCGGTTTGCTTGACAATAACGGGTACGCGTGCTATCATCTAATTAGTGTGATGGAGTCAACCGGGACATGCCCGGAGAAGGTCCGTCATCAAATTTTTAGGGAGGGCAGAAATAATGAAAAAAGTACTTGCAGTGATCCTCGCTCTCGTCATGGTCCTGGCCCTGGCGGCCTGCGGCGGTGGCGGCGGGAACAACCCCACTCCGACCCCCGATGACAAGACGGAAACCGACGTTGTGAAGATCGGCATCTTCCAGCCGGCTTCCGGCGACAACGGCGCCCCCGGCAAGCAGGAGACCCTGGGCTCCCAGTACGCCAACGTGGTCCAGCCCACCGTCGAGGTCGGCGGCAAGACCTACAAGGTGGAGCTGGTCATCGTGGATAACGAGAGCTCCAACGACAAGGCCGTCTCCGCGGCACAGACCCTGGTGTCCCAGGACGTCAGCGTGGTGCTGGGCTCCTACGGCTCCGGCGTGTCCATCGCCGGCTCCGACGTGTTCGGCGCCGCCGGCATCCCCTGCATCGGCGTCAGCTGCACCAACCCCCAGGTGACTCTGGGCAACGACTTCTACTTCCGCGTCTGCTTCCTGGATCCCTTCCAGGGCACCGTCCTGGCCAACCTGGCCGTGGATCAGTACAAGGCTCAGAAGGCCTACGTGCTGACCAAGCTGGGCGACGACTACTCCGTGGGCGTGGGCAACTACTTCAAGAACGCCTTCGAGAAGCTGGGCGGCGAGTGCATCGTAGAGACCTTCCAGGAAGGCAACTCCGACTTCACCTCCTACATCACCAAGGCCAAGAACGAGGGCTGCCAGATCTGCGTGGCTCCCATCTCTGTTGAGGCCGCCGCTCTGTTCCTGGAGCAGGCCGCTACCCAGGATATCGGCATGCCCATCGTGGCTGGCGATACCTTCGACTCCAACGTCATTGCCGGCGTCGGCAAGGGCAAGAACCTGGACATCTACTGCTCCACCTTCTATGTTGAGGGCGGTAACCCCACCTTCGATAAGAACTTCAAGGACTGGATGGAGAGCGATTCCACCGCTCTGGCCAACAACGGCGGCAACACCACCATCGCTGCCTGCTCCGTCCTGGGCTATGACGCCTACTTCGTCGCCTTGGAGGCCATGAAGAAGGCCGGCTCCATCGACAAGGACGCCATCAAGGCCATCCTGCCTCAGGTCGAGTATGACGGCGTGACCGGCCACATCGCCTTCGACGAGAACGGCGACGCCATCCGCGACTCCGCCTTCGTCAAGCACCTGAACACCGAGACCGGCGAGCACGAGCTGTTCGGCGAGCAGAAGGTCAAGGACTAAATCCCCAGGAAAAGGCTTTCCCCAAAAAGTGACCCCGGCGTGGCGGAGGCGCTCTCTCGCCTCCGCCACGCTCTTTCACAGGACACAATGATAGTTTGGAGGGCATTCCATGCAATGGGTACAACAGAACCTGCCCTATATCCTGGCAGGTATCTCCGTCGGCGGACAGTATGCCCTGATCGCCATCGGCTACACGATGGTCTATGGTATCCTTCGTCTGATCAACTTCGCTCACGGCGACATCTTCATGTGCGCCGGACTGATGATGGTATATCTGTCCGCGTCCCTACCGTTTTACGTTTCCATTCCCCTGGTGCTGGTCCTGACCGTTCTGCTGGGCTTCGCGGTGGAGCGCGTGGCGTACAAGCCGCTGCGTAAGGCACCGCGAATGTCCGTCATGATATCCGCTATCGGCGTCAGCTATCTGCTGCAGAACGTGGCCCTGTACGTGACGGGCGGTCTGTCCAAGCAGTATCCGGCCATCCCCTGGCTCAGCGATACCGTTACCGTACTGGGGGCGCTGACCAAGCGCGTCACGATCATCACCCCGTTCCTCACGATCATTCTGATCGTCCTGCTGGTGCTGCTCATCAACCACACCAAGGTGGGCATGGCCATGCGGGCGGTCTCCAAGGACTTTGAGACGTCCCTGCTGATGGGCATCAAGATCGACAACGTCATCTCCGTGACGTTCATCATCGGCTCCTTCCTGGCAGGCGTCGGCTCGCTCCTGTTCTTCTCCAACTACACGGGCGTTACCCCCACCGTGGGCGCCATGCCGGGCCTGAAGGCCTTCGTGGCGGCCGTGTTCGGCGGTATCGGCTCCGTGCCGGGCGCGGTCATCGGCGCGTTCATCATCGGTATCTGCGAGAACATCATCAAAGCCATGGGCTGGACCACGTTCTCCGACGCCTTTACCTTCGCGCTGCTGATCCTCATCCTGATCTTCCGTCCGACCGGCCTGTTCGGCGAGAAGGTCACGGATAAAGTGTAAGGGGGGTGCGACGGGATATGATCGAGAAGAAGAAAGGGAGCAAGGCAAATCTGTTCTTTGCCCTGGGTCTCCTGGTCCTCGTGTTTGTCCTGGAGCAGCTGCTCCCCAGCTCCTCCATGCTGCTGACCGTTATCAAGAAGAGCGCCATCTACGCGCTGGCGGCGGTCTCCATGAACCTTCTGAACGGCTTTACCGGCCTGTTTTCCCTGGGCCAGGCGGGCTTCATGATGATCGGCGCCTATGCCTACGCCATCCTGAACGTCCCCACCGCCCAGCGGGCGGCTGTGTATCAGTACTTTGACGGCGGTATCATCCAGTTCTCCATCACGGAGGGCCTGTCCGGCGCCATCGGCAGCGTGGCCGGCCTGATCATCGGCGTGCTGGTGAGTCTGATCGTCGCGGGCCTGGTGGCGGCCGTGTTTGCCTACCTGATCGGCCTGCCGGTGCTGCGCTTCCGCGGCGACTATCTGGCCGTGGCGACCCTGGGCTTCGCGGAGATCATCCGCGCCTTCTTCCAGTGGGATAAGCTGGGCCCCATCACCAACGGCTCCAACCTGCTGCGGAAGTTCACCAACCTGGCGGACTTCAACATCAAGGACGCGTCGGGGAAGGTGATCATCAACCTCTCCACCACCATCCTGGTGCTGATCGTGGGCGCCTGCGTCATGATCATCGCCATGATGATCAACTCCACCTACGGCCGGTCCTTCAAGGCCATCCGCGACGACGAGACCGCGGCGGAGGCCATGGGCATCAACCTGGCCAGCCACAAGATGATCTCCTTCGTGGTCAGCGCCTTCTTCGCCGGCATCGCCGGCGCTCTGCTGGCCATGTACCAGACCACGGTCCAGGCGGCTCCCTTCAAGACCGCCATGACCTACGAGATCCTGCTGATCGTCGTCATCGGCGGTATCGGTTCTCTCTCCGGCTCCTGCATCAGCGCGTTCATCTTCGTGGGCGCGTCCGAGTGGTGGCTCCGCTTCCTGGATGAGGAGAAGTACAACATCCTGAACCTCCACATCCTGCGCTCCGGCTTCCGGAGAGTGGTGTTCGCCGTGATCATCATGATCATCGTGCTGTTCTTCCGCAAGGGCATCATGGGTGAGAGCGAGCTGAATATCGCCGGATTGGGACGCTGGCTCAAGCGCCTTTTCACCGGTAAGAAAAAGGCGATCAAAGAAACGGAGGCGAAGTGATATGGCTGAAAATGTTCTCCGTTTGGAAGATGTGACCATGCAGTTCGGCGGCGTCGTCGCCCTGAACAACCTGAGCATGGAGGTCAACAAGGGCGAGATCGTCGCCCTGATCGGCCCCAACGGCGCCGGCAAGACCACCGCCTTCAACGCCATCACCGGCGTGTATGAGCCCACCAACGGCGCGATCTATTTCATGGGCGAGCTGCTGGTGGAGAACTTCCCCAAGGATAAGATGAAGAAGCTCTACGCGGGCGAGAACGCCGGCAAGTACACCAAGTCGGTGGTCAAGTCCCCGGACGTGATCACCAAGGCCGGCATGGCCCGCACGTTCCAGAACATCCGCCTGTGGCCCAGCATGACGGTGTTTGAAAACGTCCTCATCGCCAAGCATCTGCGCCGCACCTCCAACCTGTTCTCCGCCACCTTCCGGGGCAACCGCAAGGAGGAGGCCCGGCAGAGGGAGGAAGTGCTGGAGCTGCTGCGGATCGTGGGCCTGGAGGACGTGAAGGATGAGCTGTCCACCAGCCTGCCCTACGGCAAGCAGCGCCGCCTGGAGATCGCCAGAGCCCTGGCCACCAAGCCGAAGCTGCTGCTGCTGGACGAGCCGGCGGCCGGCATGAACCCGCAGGAGACGGACGAACTGACCGAGTTCATCGGCCAGATCCGCACCGACTTCGACATGACGATCCTTCTGATCGAGCACCACATGAATCTGGTCATGGGCATCTCCGACCGCATCTACGTACTGGACTTCGGCCGCCTGATCGCCAGCGGGACCCCGGATGAGGTCCAGAGCAATCAGAAGGTCATCGACGCATATCTGGGGGTGAGTGACGAAGATGCTTAAGATTACAGATCTAAAGGTCGCCTACGGCGGCATTCAGGCCCTCCGCGGCATCAGCCTGGAGGTACCGGACGGCAAGATCGTCACCCTGATCGGCGCCAACGGCGCCGGCAAATCCACCACCCTGCGCACCATCTCCGGCCTGGTGAAGGCTTCCTCCGGCACCATCGAGTTCGACGGGAAGGATCTGACCGGCAAGCCCAGCAACCAGATCCTGGAGGCGGGCATCGCCCAGATCCCCGAGGGGCGGCGGGTGTTCCCCAATCTGACGGTCCTGGAGAACCTGAAGGTCGGCGCCTACCTGCGCAAGGACAACGACGGCATCGCCAAGGACATCGACTGGGTATACAGCCTGTTCCCCCGGCTGAAGGAGCGCTACTGGCAGCTGGCCGGCACCCTCTCCGGCGGCGAGCAGCAGATGCTGGCCGTGGCCAGAGGTCTCATGTCCCGGCCCAAGATGATGATGCTGGATGAGCCCTCTCTGGGCCTGGCCCCCCTGGTGGTCCAGGATATCTTCAAGATCATCGGCGAGATCAACCACCAGGGCGTCACCATCCTGCTGGTGGAGCAGAACGCCAACATGGCTCTGAAGATCGCGGACTACGCCTACGTGCTGGAGACCGGCTCCATTACCCGCCAAGGCACGGGCCTGGAGCTCCTGAACGACGAGTCCATCAAGGAGGCCTACCTGGGCAAGACCAAGAAGAAGTAAGATCCATCAAGCGGACAGCGACAGGCGGCCAAAAGGCCGCCTGTCGTTTGCTGTAAAGCCTTGTATTGCCTGCCGCTGTGTGATATAATCAACAGCGGAAAAGGGGAGAGGCGGGCCTCTGAAGGGCCGCTGCGACCCTCCGACGAATGGCAGGGAAACTTCCTTTACAGATTTTGCCCCGCCTGACTATTCGGCGAGGAGGAATGACATATGGACATCTATCAGGAGATCCGCGTGGAGGATTGCCCCTGCTGCGGCGGGGCGGGCCTTCTGGAGGAGGAGAACGGCTGGTGCTGGTACGTGATGTGCGTGGACTGCGGGGCGCAGACAGCACATTTCGGCTATAAGACGCCCCAGGAGAGAGTGGAGGCCGCCCGGATGGCGGCCAATATCTGGAATATGGGAAAGGTGATCCGGCCCGATCCGGGCGAGTGAGATCCGGGGAGAGTGATCAAGGTGAAAAAAAGCCAGGCGGACATCGCCTACGAGTATATCAAGAACGGCGTGATTTCCAAGCAGTTCTTCCCGGGCAACCGGCTCATCGAGGAGGAGATCGTGCGGGACACCGGCGTCAGCCGCACCTCCGTGCGGACGGCGCTGACCCGGCTGCGCTATGAGGGGATCCTGGAGGGGACCCCCAACCGGGGACTCAGCGTCACCCGGTTCCAGCCCTCCGACATCAAGGGCGTGTTCCACGTGCGGCTGGCGCTGGAGCTGGGCGCGCTGGAGCTGGCCATCCACAACGTCACGCCGGCGGTCCTGGAGCGGATGCGCCGGAAGAACGACCAACTGCGCCGTGTGACGGAGAACTTCAGCATCGGCGAGTTCGTCAAGTTCAACCGGGATTTCCACTGGGAGATCGCCCTGGCCTCCCGCAGCCGGTACTATCAGAAGTATCTGGACGAGGTGTACAATACCATCGCCGTGTGCCTGCTGTTCTACAACAACACGGTGGACGACAGGCGGTCCCTGCAGTATCACCAGGATCTGATCGACGCCCTGGAGGCGGGCGACCTGGAGGCGGCCAGACAGGCCGTCATCAACGACAACAAGTGCGCCCAGGAGGACTCCGACGTCCTGTAAGGTGAACGAGAAAGACAAAGAGAACGGGAGCTGTCCGACGGACAGCTCCCGTTCTCTGCTGAGGGGAATAAAACGGAAAAGAAAGAAGTATCACCAGTAGGGGTAGTACTTGTCCCAGCCGCAGCGGCTTACCGTGGGCGGCGTGCTGGAGAACATGCGGTCCACCACCACGTCCACCAGAGTGGGGCCGTCCCAGGCCAGGGCCGCCTCCAGAGCGGGGCGGATCTCCTCGGGGCGCTCCACCCGGAAGCCCTTGACCCGGAAGCCCTCGGCCATGGTGGCGTAGTTGGGCACGTAGACCTGGCCGTCGTCATAGCGGAACTCCGTCAGGATCGAGCGGTTCTCGAAGTACTGGCG
>JAEEGI010017784.1_pt1 | contig 14529 bp, 14 predicted proteins | sample 8958751 | NCBI WGS metagenome assembly JAEEGI01 (sample SAMN16246545, study PRJNA631951) | gut metagenome | biome: gut microbiome; feature: rumen; material: KS-attached | host: Bos | place: Iran: Karaj | collected 2018-10
CCGACAAGGGCATCACGCTCGCTCCCGAGCTGGCGCAGGACGTGTCGAAGATGATCTCGCGCCTGGTCGGCCGCGGCGGCATGTATCCGATGATGTGGTCCGTGGAGCTGGCGATCGTCGCCATGGCAATGGGCGGCTTCCTTGAAGTCGGCGGCTTCCTGCGCGTCCTGCTGAACGCCATGACCCGCGGCGTGAAACGCGCCGGCGGCCTGATCGCCACGGCGATCGGCTCGTGCTTCGTGGCCAACCTGCTCACGGGCAGCCAGTACCTGTCGATCATCATCCCCGGCCGCATGTTCAAGGCCAAGTTCGAGGAAAGCGGTCTCGCGCCGCGTATGCTTTCGCGCACGCTGGAAGACAGCGGCACGCTCACCTCGGTGCTGATCCCCTGGAACGTCTGCGCCGGCTACGCGGCAGGCGTGCTCGGCGTGAAGACGCTGGATTACGTTCCCTACGCGATCTTCAACTGGATCTGCCCGTTCGTGGCGATCCTCATTACCTACCTCGGCATCGGCGTGTTCTGGAAGCAGGCCGACGGCAGCGTCAAGCGCGAATCCCGCACGAAGCTCGACGCCGCGGAATAACAGATTCTTTCTGTCAATATGAACGGAGCCGGAGGGGAACTTTCCCTTCCGGCTCCTTTTTTTCAGCGCAGATTTTCGCGAAGCAGCTTCTCGACCTCAGCGCTTTTCAGCACGCGTCCGGCCGAGACGACGCGCCCGTTGACGATGAGAGCGGGCAGCGACATGACGCCGAAGCTCATGATTGTTTCCATGTCGGTGATGTATTCCGGCTCTGAACCGATCCCGACGGCGCGTGCGGCTTCCCGGGCAGCCGACAGCAGTTCTTTGCAGCGGGAGCATCCGGCGCCGAGCACCGCGAGTTCAGGTGCGTTCGCCGCCGGTGCGTCCCCCTCGGCCGGAACATGACAGCTGCCGCAGCTGCACGACAGAGAGCTTTCTTTTTCGCTGCGTTTGAATAATGACATGATTTTCCTCCTCAAATGAAGATCAAGCGTTGCCCCGTTTAAACCAGAACGCGTTGGAAGGCGTTGAAGACGTATCCGACAGCGATGATGCCTAGCACGCAAATGCCTGCGAACAGCGTCAGCAGCCTGGTTTTGACGACGTTTTTCAGCATGATCAGCGACGGCAGGCTGAGCGTCGTCACGGCCATCATGAAGCTGAGGACGGTCCCCAGCTGCGCGCCCTTGGCCAGCAGCGCTTCGGCGACGGGGATCGTGCCGAAGATGTCGGCGTACATCGGCGCGCCCGCCAGCACGGCCATCACGACGCCGAGCGGATTGCCGCTGCCGAGGACCTGCTCGACCCAGCGCTGGGGCAGCCAGTTGTGGATCGCCGCGCCGATGCCGACGCCCGCCAGAATGTAGGGAAAGACCTTTTTGAACGTCTCCGCGGTCTGCGCCTTCGCCAGTGCCGCCCGCTCACTTACGGTCAGCCGGCGCGGGAGGATGCCGGCAGCACTGCGTGTGATGAATCCGGCAACCTGATCTTCCATGCCGAGATGCTCGATCAGCGTGCCGCCGGCAACAGCGATCACAAGTCCCAGCACAACGTAGGCGACGGCGGTCTTCGCGCCGAAAACGCCCGTGAGCAGGACAAGGCTGCCCAGATCGACCATCGGCGAGGAAATGAGGAACGAAAACGTGACGCCCAAGGGCAGCCCCGCACTGGTGAAGCCGATGAAAAGAGGGATCGACGAACACGAGCAAAACGGCGTGACGGTACCGAGCAAAGCGCCGATGGCGTTTGCCGTGACGCCCCTGAAACGTCCCATGATGCGGCGGCTGCGCTCGGGCGGGAAATAGCTCTGCACGTAGGAGATGCAGAAGATCAGCACGCACAGCAGCGTCGTGATCTTCACCGTGTCGTACAGAAAAAAGTTCACGCCCGCGCCGAGCTTGCTCTGCACATCGATCCCCGCCGCGGTCAGGCCGCGGGCAAAAAGCGCGTTCAGCCATTTCATGCCGAGGATCTGATCCTGAATGAATGTTCCCATGATGTACCTTCCTTTCATATTTGACCGCGCATCAGAACGCAACTCATTGAATAATAGAAAATTATCGATTTATAAACGTCTAAAAAAGGGCGGAGCTATTCCGCCCGTCTGTGACAGATGCAGTCATCTTTCGGCCGGATCATCGTTCCCAGCGTCGAAAGAAGCTGCTCAAGCGCGGGAAGGTTGAGCGAATAATAGATGTTCTTCCCTTCGCGGCGGCTGAGGACGAGCCCGGCCTCGGCGAGGACCTTCATGTCGTGCGACAGCGTCGGCTGAGTGATGTGAAATGATTCGAGAATGACGCAGGCGCACAGCTCGCCGCACGAGAGCATATCGACGATGCGCAGCCGCTTGGGATCGGAGACCGCTTTGAGCATTTTTGACGTTTCGGTATAGATCTTTTCCATGGCGCACCTCACATTGATGTTTTTCTATGCGTAACTGTAACAGACAAATAGAAAAACGTCAATAGGTCAATGTGATCGAATTTTACATTCGCTGTTCCGCCCCAAAACCGAGATTCGCCGCTATAATAGAGGCGTGTCTTTTTCTGAAAACCTCATGAAAGGAAGATCTTCATCATGATCGATCTCAACGTGCTGTGCGGCATGAAGGGCAAAACGGCGCTGATCACGGGCGCGAGTTCCGGCCTCGGCGCCGGCATCGCGCGCTTTTTCGCGTCTGCCGGCGTCCGCGTGATGGGGCTGGCCAGGAGCGAGCGCACCGGTCAGGCCGTGATCGACGAGATCGTCGCACAGGGCGGCGACGCGTGCTTCCGCAAATGCGACGTGACGGTGATGGCCGACTGCGAGGCGGCTGCGAAAGCCGCGTTCGAGCGCTGGGGCCGTATCGACTGCCTCGTCAACTGCGCCGGAGCGACGCGCCGTCAGACGGTCGAGGACCTTGAAGAAGCCGACTGGGACCGCGTCATCGACGCGACGCTGAAAGGCGTGTACACGATGTGTCACTGCGTCGTGCCCTACATGAAGCGCCAGGGCGGCGGCAAGATCGTCAACATCGGCTCGGGCTGGTCGCTCAAGGGCGGCGATCAGGCCGTGGCTTACTGCGCCTCCAAAGGCGGCGTGTGGAACATGACGCGCGCGCTGGCGATCGACTGCGGACCGCATAACATCAACGTCAACTGCGTCTGCCCCGGCGACTGCGACACGCCCATGCTGAAAAGCGAGTGCGAGCAGCTGGGCGGCACCTACGACGAGGCGTTCAAAGCCTCGTGCGCCGTTCGCCCGCTGGCACGTCTCGGCACGCCCGAAGACGTGGCGATGAGCGTGTTTTTCCTGTGCAGCGACATGGCCTCGTGGATCACGGGATCGTCGCTGGTCGTTGACGGCGGCGGCATCGCCTGATTTGTTCCGCGTGAAACTTTTTGCGTATCACTTCTGACAGGAGGAAATAAAATGGCACATTATGAAGAACTGAAAGGCAAGCGCGTGATGATCACAGGCGCAGCCAGCGGCATCGGCCTGGCCACGGCCGTCCGTTTCGCCAACGAAGGCGCGCGCGTCTTCATCGTCGATTACAACAAAAAGGCGCTGGAAGCGACGAAAGCCGCGCACCCAGAGTTCGCCGGATTTTCCGCGGCCGACGTCTCCAGCGAAGCCGACGTGAAAGCCGCTTTCGCGCAGATGGACGAGCTGCTCGGCGGCATCGACGTGCTCATCTCCAACGCCGGCATCTCCATCCGCTCGGACGCGATCGACATCCCCTACGAGCAGTGGAAAAAGGTCATGGACATCAACCTCGGCGGCATGTTCCTCTGCGCAAAGGAAGCCGGAAAGCGCATGAAGGCGCAGGGCGACGGCGCCATCCTGATGACCGCCTCCACCAACGGCACCGAAGGCCACCGCTGGTACGCCGATTACAACGCCAGCAAAGCCGGCGTGATCCTGCTCACCAAGACGCTGGCGCTCGAGCTGGCGCCGACCGTGCGCGTCAACTGCGTCTGCCCCGGCTACGTGCTCACGCCCATGCAGCGCGCCGAGTACACCGACGAGATGCTCGCCAAAGTCAACGAAGGCATCCCCATGAAGCGCCATGCCGAGCCCGAGGAGATCGCCGCGCTCTACGCGTTTTTGGCCAGCGACGACGCCCGCTACATCACCGGCGCCGACGTGAGGATCGACGGGGGCGAAACGGCGGGGCTGTACGCATAGCAAAACTTCTCTGAAAAAGAAATCCGATTAAAAAAACACACGGCGTTCCACGAAGAACGCCGTGTGTTTTTCATATGTTGCTTTACAGTTTTCCCTGCGCGCGCAGAGCGGCTTCCACGTCGTCCTTGGCCTTCTTGACGAACTTCAGCATCTCCGTGTCGAGCGGATAGCGCATGACGCAGCCGGGCGTGAGGATGTGATGGCGTCCGCCCATGCAGGTCAGGGCCGCATAAATCTGGTGGATCAGCTCGTTCTTGCGGCCGTTTGTGATGTCCATGCGCTCAAGGCCGCCCATCAGACACTTGCCGCTCAGGTCGAAGCACTCGCCCAGCTCCGGCAGCGACTCGCCGACGTGCCAGTTGAACGTGCTCACGGGATAGTCGCGCAGCACGTCGAACATGATGTTCGTGCCGTGGGCGTGGATCGTGTTGAACCAGCCGTCCTTGGCCGCGGCCAGCACCTGCACGTCAAAAGGCTTGCCGTACTCGTTGTACACGGCATCGGTCGTCTTGTCGTAGCTGCTCATCTGCGAGGCGAAGAAGACGCCGTCGGCACCCATCTCGATAGCGCGCGCGGAGAGGCGAGCGGTCACGTCGGCGATCACGGCAAGCGCTTTTTTCACCTTGTCGCCGTGCCCCTGCGCGATATGCTCCAGCACTTTTTTGCCACTGATCTTGTCGGCGGTCGTGAGCGGGCTGAACACGGTGAAGATCACGGGCGTGTGCTCATTCTTCACCTTTGCGAGTGTCAGCTCGAGCGAATGCAGTTCGCGCGCCAGTACGGGATTGTCGAGCGAGAGCGGTTCCAGCTTCGTCCAGTCGTCAGGACCGTTCACGGGTGTGGTGACGATCTTCGACACGCCGCCCTTTTCGATCTCGGAATAGTCGACTGTGCAGCCGAAGCACTCGACTCCATACATGCCGTTGTTCATCGTCTTGATGAAGTCGAGGTCGTACTCTCTGTAAAAGTCGTACGTAAAATCGGCCAGCTTCACAGGATCAAGGTCGATGCCGGGCAGATGCGTCCAGAAAGCATAAGGCAGCCTGTCGGGCTTCTCTCCGGCCACGGCGGCGCGGATGCGTTCGTATTTGTTCATGAAAAACACTCCTTATGGAAAAAGATCAGCCGCTTTGATTATAGCATACTCCTAATTGCGAGTTCGTACATATACGGTCGCGCTTACAGCGTAACGCTACTTTCCTTCCTTGCGTGCTGCAAAATCCGCCTTGATCTGTTCGAGCAGTTCGGGCTGTTCGAGGATGCGCAGGCACGTGGCGGCGAGGATCTCCGCGCCGAAGACGACGGCGTTGTGGGCCGTTTCCGTCAGGCCGGCGTCGAGGAAGCCCTGCGAGTGCGATGATGTTCCATGAGGAACGAAAGCGCAGCGGATGCAGCAGCCGGGCACGCGGTACATGACCACGCCGAAATCGGTGGAGCCGGTCTTTTCGCGCGCAGACGCAAGGCTGGGCGCGTCAAAGGCGCGAGCCTGCTCCATGATCAGGTCGTTGAGCGCGAGCGCGGGGATCTTGCCCCAGAAGCGGTTCTGGGATGCGATCTCGTATTCCGTGCCGGTCATCAGGCAGGCGCCCTTCCAGATGTCTTCCACGCGCGGGATCAGCGTTTCCAGATAATCCGTGTCGTAGGAGCGGATCATGTACTGCGCCGTGGCATGATCGGGAACGACGTTGGCCGGCCCGCCCGCGTCGAGCACGGTGTAGTGGATGCGTGTGTCCTCGCGTACATGCTCGCGCAGGAATTCGAGCGCGTTGAACGTCAGCAGCGCGGCGTCGAAGGCGCTGCGTCCCTGATCGGGCGCGAGGGCCGCGTGGGCGCTCTTGCCGCGGAAGGTGATCTTGTACTCGCGCGAGGCCATCGACTTCACGTCCACGCACGTGTCGGGCGCGCCGTGCATCATCAGCGCCACGTCGATGTCGGCGAAGCAGCCGTTTTCCTGCATCACCGTCTTGCCGCCGAGCGTCTCCTCGGCCGGCGTGCCGTAAACGACGATCCTGTACGGAGCGTCGGGCGCGACCTTTTCGGCCGCTTCGCGCAGGGCCAGCGCCGCGCCGATGATCGACGGGCCCTGCATGTGGTGCCCGCAGGCGTGGCCGATGTTTTCCAGCGCGTCGTACTCGCAGAGCAGTCCGAACGACGGTCCGCCTTCGCCCTTCTGCCACACGGCGCGGAAGGCCGTTTCCAGACCGCCGACGCCGCGCTCTACGGCAAAGCCGTTTTTCCCCAGATACTCTTCGAGCAGGGCGCTGGATTTGAATTCCTGCAGGCCGATCTCGGAGAGTCCGAAGATCGCATCGGACATCGCGCACAGCTCGGTGCGGCGGGATTCGACGGAGTTTTTGACGAGGGAGTAAAACTGATCACGTTCCATAGGATGAGCCTTCTTTCTTTGGTATGTTCTGAAAACGACTCCATTGTAAAGAAAAACGGCCGCTTCGTCGAGTGTTTTTTGATAAAACGCGCGCGCATGGTATAATCTCTCCAGCACCACAAAATTAAAATATGAAACAGGGGGGCATTATCATGAAAATCGGTGATCTGATCCAAAGCGGTGACTGGAAAGGCGAAAAGCACGTTCCCGTGATCGACGCGCCCGCGGCCGTCAAGGCCGGCGAGGTCGCGCACGTCAAACTCTGCGTGGGCGCTGAGATCGCGCATCCCAACACGCCCGAGCACTTCATCGCCTGGATCAAGCTGTACTTCAAGCCGGCGGGCGGCAAATTCGCCGTCGAGCTGGGCGAGCTGAACTTCAACATGCACGGCGAAACGGCCGTCGAGCCCAAGGGCTGCCTGCACGTCAAACTGAAGGAAAGCGGCACGCTGATCGCCGTCAGCTACTGCAACCTGCACGGCCTCTGGGAGTCGAGCGCGGAGATCGCGGTCGAGTAGATCCGTTTTCTGAAACAAAAAACATGTTGTAAAAAACGCCTTCCGGCAGAAAAACCGGAAGGCGTTTTTGATTTGTGCTTATTCGACGGTGAGGTTGCCGAGATAGTTGAGGCGGCCGTCGCAGAAGTCTTCCATGCCCCTGAGGTCCTTGCGGCCGGCGTACAGCTCGTTGGGCAGAGCCAGCGAGACGAACGGACGCAGCTCGCCGAGGCGGTCCCACACGGCCTGGAACGCCGAGCGGCGCGCTTCGGGATCGACGCTGGCGTTGCCCAGCTCGATGTTCTTGTCGATCGTCTCGTCCTTCGTCAGCGACCAGTTGGTGGAACCGATGCTGTGCGAGTGGAACAGCGACAGCCAGAACTGGCCGGCGTCGCGGTTGGTCTGCATTCCCCAGGTGCTGATGATCATCTGCTGCTCGCCGGTGGTGACGCGGTCGTCGAACATGCCGGACTCGAGCGTGATGATATTCACGTCGATGCCGACGTTCGCCAGCATCGACTGGAGCACCGTAGCGCCGTTGATATAGTTCTGATTGCTCTCGATCCACAGGTCGAGTTTCAGGCCCTTCTCGTAGCCGGCTTCCTTGAGCAGGGCGCGGGCCTTGTCGGGATCGCAGGGCAGACGCTTGCTGCCCTCGGGCGTGAAGCTGCTGGAGAACGGCAGCGGCCCTTCGAGCACGACGGCCTTGTCCTGATAGACGACGTGCGTGTAGGCGTCCTTGTCGATGGCGTAGTCGATGGCCAGGCGGACGCGAGGATCGGCGAGCGCGCCCTTCTGCGTGTTCATGCCGAGGTAGATGATGTTGTGGCCGATGCCCTTGACGGCCTGGACGCGGCCCTCGGAAGCAAGGCGGTCAAAGTCGCTCGACGGCACGGAGTAGATCATGTCGGCCTTGCCGGTCTCCAGGGCGATGACGCGGCTGCTGTCGTCGGACATGACGAGGAAGACGATCTTTTTGGAATGGGGCTTGTCGCCGTGATAGCCGTCGAACGCGGAGATCTCGCATCTCTCGCCCTTGATCCACTTGTCGAACTTGTACGGGCCGGTGCCCACCGGGTTGCGGAAGTAATCCGCGCCGGCGTCTTCGACAGCTTTTTTGTTGAAGATGCTGGCCCAGGGATGCTTCATCGACTCAAGGAAACCGCCGAACGGCGTCGTGGTGCGGACGACGACGGTGTACTTGTCGATCACTTCAAAGCCGTTGGGATCGATGTACTTGGCCTTCGACTTGGCGTAGACGGATTCCTTCGACATGGCGCGCTTGAACGAGTAGACCACGTCGTCGGCGGTGAACTCCTCGCCGTTGTGGAACTTGACGCCCTTTTTCAGATAGAACTTGTACGTGAGCGGATCGGTGATCTCCCATTTCTCGGCCAGCACGGGCACGAGCTGCTTCGTCTTGCCGTCGACGGTGACCAGCGGCTCGTTGATGTGCTTGAGGACGGCGAACGAGATCGTATCGACCGCCTTGAGCGGGTCGAGCGACTTGGCGTCGTTGATCATGCCGACGCGCAGCACGTCGAGGTCGGCGGCGCAGGCGGCCGCGGACAGGCCAAACAGGCACAGCAGCGCAAAAGCGGACTTCTTCAGGTTCATAAAGATCCCTCCTGTGTGTGATGTGTCCCGAACAGTTCGGAACGTTTATCCTTCCGCGCCCGTGAGCGCGTTCAGAACCGTTGTCGCCATGACTTCATAGCCGATGCGCAGAGAGCGGTCGTCGGCGTAGAACTGCGGCGAATGTGTGGGGCAGTGCGGGCCGCCCGGCGTGCGGCAGCCAAGACGGAACAGGGCACCGGGGGCTTTTCGCAGGAAGAGCGCGAAGTCTTCGCCGCCCATCGCCGGCGAGCGCAGATCGACGGCTTCCGCTCCATCCACCTGGGCGCAGGCGCGGCGCACGCGGTCCACCCAGGCGCGGTCGACGGTCGTCGGCCAGCTTTCCTGATGGAACTCGACCGTCGCCCTGCCGCGCAGTCCTGTCGCGACCGACTCGACGATCTCGCGGATACGCCGCACGAACTTTTCACGCGTGTCGTCGCGCAGCGTGCGCAGGCTGCCTTCGAGCGTGACGGGCGCGCCGATGTACGAGTTGGAGATGCCGCCGTGGATGGAGCCGAACGTGACGAGCGCGCAGTCGGTGGGATACAGCTCGCGCGAACCGAGGCTCATCAGCTGCGTGACGATCGTCGAAGCGATCAGGATCGTATCGACGCCGAAGTGCGGATACGCGCCGTGCGCCCGCTTGCCTTCGATCGTGATCTTGATCTCGTCGACGCCGGCCGTCATCGCGTCGGTCCTCACGCCGATCTGTCCCAGCTCGATGTCGGGCAGCGCGTGCAGCGCCAGCACCGCGTCAACGTGAGGATCTTCCATCACGCCGGCTTTGACGAATTCCTCGCCGCCGCCGAGCACTTCCTCGGCGTGCTGGAAGAAGAACTTGACCGTGCCGGCAAAGCAGTCGCGGAATTCGCTGAGCAGCCATGCCGTCCCCAGCAGGCACGAGGCGTGCGTGTCGTGACCGCAGCCGTGGAAGACGCCGGGCGTTTGCGACGCAAACGGCACGCCCGATTCCTCCTGGATGGGCAGCGCGTCGATGTCGGCACGGACGCCGATGCACAGCTCCGGTCCCGTTCCCGTGCCTTTGAGCACGCCGAGCACGCCGGTTTTCGACGAGCCGATGCGCTCCACGCGGTCGAGCCCGAACTTTTTCAGCTGTTTCTCGATCAGCGCCGACGTGGCGGTTTCGTGAAAGGCCAGCTCAGGATGGCTGTGGATCTGGTGCCGCCATTCAATGATCTGCGGAGCGATCTCCTTCGCCCGCGCGGCGAGTTTTTCGTGAGAATACTGAGACATGAAGCGCCTCCTGCAAAGAAAATGAAATCTGATCTGTGTCTATTGTGTCATTTTTGCTGTCGTTCGTCAACGGAACAAAAAGCCGTTGTCTGCTGGATTTCAGATTTGTTCTTCCTTTAAGATCAGGCAGGCTTTGGCTTTTTCTCATCAGCCTTGAGGGCGAGGACTTTTCGCGCGAAACGCGGTACAATCATTTCGCCGATCACGACGAAAGTGAGGTCTTTTTTCATGAAAAAACTGCTGTGCTTCATGCTGCTGCTGTGCTGCGCGAGCGCTGCCCAGGCGGCAGATATAAGGTATTTCAATTTCACCGACAGCCGTCCGAAAGCGCTCTATCACAGTTACAAATTTAAACGTGAAACGATGACGCTCGAATGGAGATCGCTGTTCGAGACGCGCTCAACTGTCATGACGCCGGCGCAGTACGAGCGGCTGTGTGTCCTCATCGACGAACTGAAACTGAAAAACTGGGACGGCTTTGACCGGATCGCCACGGACGTGCTCGACGGGCCCGAATTCGACATGGCCGTCGGCTTCACCGACAAAACCTCGATCCACGCCCGGGGCTACGCGCATTTTCCGAACGACTACCGCGCCGTGAAGGAAGCGCTGTTCGCGTTCTTCGACGACGTTCTCAAGGACGCCCCGAAGCTGCCGCGGGACAGCAGACACTGATTTTGCGTCTCCACAGGGGCGGCCTTGCGTGGCCGCCCTTGCGACACATGTAAAAAACGGCGGAAAGCCGCGGAGCTTCTGCTCCCGGGCTTTCCGCCGTTTTCGTATCGAAAATATGAGAGAACTATGCCGCTTCCTTCTCGGTGTACTTCTCCTCCGCCTTGCCGACAATGATTGTGCCGACCAGGTCGCCGAGGCAGTTGTTCGTCGTCGTGCCCATGTCGAAGAGGCGGTAGAACGCCGCGATGACGCCGACCACTTCGATCGGCAGGCCCGCCGACTGGACGACGACCATCAGCTTGACGATGCCGCTGCCGGGGATGCCGGCGCCGCCCATCGAGAGGATCGTCGAGATGAAGATGATGTGCACCAGCTGCGCCAGCGACATCGTCTGGCCCACCATCTGGGCGATGAAGAGGATGACGCAGGCGTAGAGCAGCACAGAACCGTCCGTGTTCATCTGCGAGCCGAGCGGCACGGTGAAGCCGGAGATGTTCTCGGAGATGCCGAACTTCTCCTTGGCCGTCTTGATGTTGACGGGGATCGTGGCGATCGAGCTGCACGTCGACATCGTGTAGACCCACACGTCGGCGCTCTTGGCGATGAACGAGAAGGGATTCATGTGCGGCTTGAAGATCATCAGGAAGCCGCCGTAGACGACGAGCACGTGCACGAGGCAGGACGCGTAGTAGGTGCCCACGAGCACGGCCATCGAGGTGAAGATGCCCGCGCCGTACTTGCCGAACGAGTTGGCCATCAGGAAGAAGATGCCGATGGGCGAAACGTCCATAACCATGCCGATGAGCGAGAAGACCATGCTGCTGAAGCCGTCAAAGCAGCGCTTCATCGTCGCCTTGCGCTCCGGATCCTTGATGCGCAGGATGGCGATGCCGAGCAGGATGGCGATCACCAGCGTCTGTACGATGTTGCCCTTGGCGAACGTGTCGATGATGTTCGTCGAGAACAGGCCCTTGACGAAGCCCGCGAACGTGATGTCGGCATTGCCCTTGATCTGCTGCGAGGCCATGCCGGCGAAGTTGGCGAACTTGCCCGGCTGGAGCACCGTCGCCACGATGATGCCTACGATGCAGGCCAGCACGGTCGTCACCACGTAATAGGCGATGATGCGCGCGCTCACGCGGCGCAGCGAGGACAGGCTGTCCTGCGAGATGATGCCCGTCACGATCGTGCACAGCACCATGGGCACCACGATCATCTTGATGCAGTTCAGCCACACGTCGCCGATGAAGCCGAACTGAGTCATCGTCTTGCCGCCCACGAGCCCCGCGATCGAGCCGAGGATCATGGCCACGAAGACCTGCGTCGTCAGTGAAATTTTCTTGCCGCCGATTGTCATTTCAAAACCGCTCCCTTACGTATAAATTTACAGCTCCGCGTCCACGGCGCGGATGATCTCTGCCGCTTTCACCGCGTCGTCGCGCGTGATGCCCTTGTAAAACACCAGCCGCACCCACGAGCCGATGATCGGCCGGATGAGCAGCCCCTTCGCCTTCGCGCGGTCGCAGAACTCCGCCGGCGTCACACCCGAACCGGCCGTGTCCACCATCATGATGTTCGTCTGCACCACCGGCTGCACGCGCGTCTTTTTCAGATCCTTCAGCAGCGAGGCGCACAGCTGCGCGTTCTCACGGTCTTCCTTCAGACGCCCGATGTTGTGCTCCAGCGCGTAGATCGCCGGCGCGGCGATGATGCCCGCCTGACGCATCGCGCCGCCGAGCAGCTTACGCGTTTCCTTTGCCTCTTTGATGAACTTTTTCGTGCCGCACACGATCGAACCCACCGGCGCGCCCAGCCCCTTGGAGACGCAGAACATCAGCGAATCCACGTACTTCGCCAGCTCCTTCGCCGTCGTGCCCAGATATTCGGCCGCATTGAACAGACGCGCGCCGTCCATGTGCACCGGCACGCGGTATTTGTCCGCCAGCGCGCGGATGGCCGCCATGCGCTCCACCGTGATGCACATGCCGCCGGAATAGTTGTGGCTGTTTTCGACGTAGAGCAGCTTCACCGGATTGTTCTTCAGCGCCTCTTCCATGCTGGCCAGATCAGGCTGCTCCGTGGCGTCGTGATGATACGTCGCCTTTTTCAGCTGACCGAAGCGCGGATCGAACGCCGTCTTCTCGCTGCGGTCGAGATGCTGCTGCTCGTTGATCAGCACCACGTCGCCGGGACGGCACCACGTCAGCACCGCCGCCTGATTGCCCATCGAGCCCGAAGCGCAGAGCAGACCGGCCTCCTTGCCCGTCAGTTCCGCCGCCATGTCCTCAAGACGGTTCACCGTCGCGTCCTCGCCGCGCCCCTCCGCGTCCAGACGCCCGTCGTCGCCCATCGGCGCCGTCAGCACCGTTCTCAGCATCGGTTCGTCCGGCAGCGTCAGCGTGTCGCTTCTCAGATCGATCATCGAAACCAGCTCCTTCATATCCATGTGAATTGAAGAACTTACGGACTCTATTAAACTGCGCGCTCTTATCATAATCAAATATAAATGCTAAAATGTTCTCATTGACAAACATCAATGATCTTGTATGCAAAGCATGAAAGAAGGGGCATCCCGTTGTTTGAATACGCCGAATATATCTACGCCGTCTATAAAGAACGCAGTTTCAGCAAAGCAGCCGACAAACTGTTCATCACCCAGCCGTCGCTTTCGATCACGATCAAAAAGGCCGAGGCCGCCCTGGGGATGCCCGTGTTCAACCGTTCGACCGTCCCCGTCTCGCTCACCCCGTTCGGCGTCGAATACATCCAGGCCGTCGAACAGCTCCGGCTCGTCGAGCGCTCCCTGCGGGAAAGCGTTGAAAAAAGCGCCTCACTCCAGAGCGGCAGCCTCGCCGTCGGCAGCAGCAATCTCAGCGAAGACTTTTTCGTCACGCGCCAGATCGCGGCGTTCCACCGCCGCTGCCCCCAGATCGACCTCACCGTGCGCAGCCTCAACACCCTGCAGTCCAAGCATCAGCTCGACGCCGGCGAACTTGATTTCGTCATCACCAACCGCCCATTTGACGAGAAAAAATACGCCCAGCGCGTCTGTTACCGCGAACAGCTTCTCCTCGCCGTCCCCGAAGGCTTTGCCGTCAATGAAAGCCTCGCTCCCTACCGTCTGAAGCAGGACGAACTGGGGAAAACCGTCTTCACCCTGCCGCGCGAACGCCGCGTGCGCCTCAATCAGTGCGGCCGGATCCCTTTCGTCCTCCTCAGCAACGAGAACTATCTGCGCGAGAACACCGACATGATGTTCCGCGAATGCGGCGTCTCGCCCCGTGTCGTCCTCGAGATGGAGCAGTCCGCCGCCTCGCTCAACTTTGCCCGCCTCGGCCTTGGCGCCACCATCCTCAGCAACCTCCTCGTCGAAAACGATCCCCGTCCCGGCCTGTGCTACTACGCCATCGACAGCACCTGGGCCGAACGCGAAGCCTTCCTCACCTCCCGCCGCGGCGTCTGGTTCACCTATGCCATGCGAAAGTTCGAGCAGATGCTCATGCAGCAGGATCCATAAAAAAACGAGCCGAAGCCCCCGCACAAGAGGGCTTCGGCTCGAATCGCATCATTTTCGTCATGCCGTCGCGCGCACGGGGATCCCCGCCTCGCAAGGCACGGCCGTCTGGCACTTGCCGCAGCCGTAGCGCGGCGCGTAGGTCACCTTCTGGCGGCCCAGATACGCCTTGCACGGGGCCTGCGCCTTGCCGTGCTCCAGCGAGATCGCCGCCGCCGGACAGCGGCGTGCGCACGCTCCGCAGCGGATGCAGTATTCAAACGGATCGCGGTACGGCCGCGGCGTCACCTCCAGCGGCATATCGACGATCACGCTGGCGACGCGGCCCGCCATGCCCAGACGGGGGATCAGTCCGCGCGTCAGGCTGAACGTGCCCAGACCGGCGGCAAACGCCGC
>JAEEGI010017786.1_pt1 | contig 14528 bp, 10 predicted proteins | sample 8958751 | NCBI WGS metagenome assembly JAEEGI01 (sample SAMN16246545, study PRJNA631951) | gut metagenome | biome: gut microbiome; feature: rumen; material: KS-attached | host: Bos | place: Iran: Karaj | collected 2018-10
TATATTCAATTTATTCAATTATTATTAAATCCTTTTTTTGATTATCAAGAATTTAATAAAACAAATTCAGAACAAAAGAAAAAATTCTCACAAAATATAATTGAATATATGAAAAAAAATCAATTAGTTTAACAATTATATTTTTTTAAAATATTTATATGATAATATTTAAATTAAAAAACTTAAATAAGTCTTTTTTAACAGAAAATTTTAATTTTGAATATTCATTACATTTAATAAGTAAAACAATATTTTTTTAAACAACAGAAATAATTGTAAAATAAAAAAATTTTTTAAAAAAATTTTAAATTAAATATAAGGACAATAATTAATATAACCATAAGACAATTTTTCATTTTCTTTCATTTCCTTTAAAATATGGTTTTGAGACCATTCTTTATTATGCATATGATATAAAGAAACATTATCAGTTTTACCATCAATTTTTCTAGAAGTCATAATTCTTCTTTGAAAAAAAGTTTTTGGCTTTGGAATATTTAAATTATAAGTTTCTGGATTATAATTTCTTTGATTATGAAATCCAAGTGAAATTTTTCTTTTTGTATTTTTATTTTTCATATTTTTAAAATTTTCTTTACTTATATTTTTAGATAAATTCTTACTTTTTGGTTTATTTATATTCTTAATTATTTTTTTTTTTGTTTTTATATTTGGAGTACTCATATTTTTATTTTTTGAAGGTAATTTTTTTGAATTATTTTCTTTTTTTTTTGATTCTTTATATGCTGTTATAAAATAATTTGGAGATATAAATTGATTCTTTTCTTGATTATTAAATTTAATTTTTTTATTTTCTTTTAAATTTTTTTCAAAAGGGTTTTTATTTTCAAAATTATTGTCATTTACATTTAATTTATTTTTTGTTGTTTTTTCTTCTAATGTATTTAAATAATGTCTCAACTCTTTTTTCTTATCATTATTATTATTAATATTATTATTAAGAGAAGTTCTATAACCAAATAATTTCATATGTTCTTTTTTACTTTTCATTAATTCTTCATTTTCTCTTAAAATATCTTGAATACTTTTCCCATTAATTATCATTAGACAAAATAATTTATATAAAAAAATATAAAAAATTAAATAAAAATAAACAATTTAAATAATAATTAATAATTATAGGTAAAATAAAGAACAACAAAAAATTAATTAATTCCAAACTTATCTAAAAAATTATTTAATTGATTTTGTAAATTTTCGTTTTTCATATCTTCACTCATATTTTTATCTTTATTTTTCCTAAGATCATTAATAGGTTTGATAATTCGATTATTAGCATATTCAGTATCTTTAATATGATTATCAATAAATTCTCTAACTTCAATTTCTAAAGAAGTTCTTGTATCTCTTAATTTATAAACATTTCTAGGATAAAAAAAGAAAATAAATCTAATTTTCATAGCATCTAAATGAAAATATAATTCATCTAACATTAAAACACTTAAATAAGCATAAAAAGGGAAAATAAAAGTAGACCAAAGAAAAATTTTTTTAAAAGGAATTTTAACTTGAGTAAAAGTAAATAGATAATAATTAATAAGAAATTGAATAATCATAATAAAGAAAACAAAAATAAAAGGTAAATATTTTACAAATTGAGTAACTTTAACTGAAGAAACAACATCTAAAGCTTCTAATTTATTTGGATTTTTTTGTTTTGCTTTTATTCTTGCAGTTTCTGCATTTTTTTTCACTTGCCAAATAAAAGGACTTGTTGCTATTATAATTGGTAAAGAACATATTAAATAAATATGAAATAATAAAAAAGCTATTGTTGTTTTTTTAACAAAAAAAGAATATGAATAATTAATTTTTTTAACTTCATTATCTTCTAAACTAACATTTTCTAATTCTTTCATATATCTAAAAATTCTTTTTTTCAAATGTAAAGCATCTTTAAGGTCTTTAAATTGATTATAACATTTTGAAATTCTTTTGGAAATTTCAGTATAATCTTCAGTATTTAAATTAATATTATTAGGAATATATAAATCTCTCACAAAAGATAATAAATAATATTCTTTAAAAGAAGGAGCAGTGAAAGTAACAGCTTTCATTCTATTTTCAATTTCTTTTAAAGTAATACTAATAGGTACATTTTTATTTTCTTTAAATAATTTTCCCCAATCTTCAGGAATTTGAAAAGGAATTCCAAATTCCACAATAACATCACTTCTAAATTTATCTCTATTAAAATATGTAAAACCACAAGATAAAACTTTTATATTTTTAGTATTATGATTTGCCATTGCTCCTAATGACATTAATGCTACTCCTGCTTTTAAACTTATTAAATCACTTCTATCATGTGATGTTCCTTCTGGAAAAATACATACTGCATTTCCTTCATGTAATTTTAAATATGCTTCTTTATATAATTGTGAATTATCTAATTTTGGAATTAAATAATATTGATGTTTTTCTTCAATTTCCTTATTCAATAATTCAAATAAATTATTATTACTCTTTATTATTATTTTATCTTCACTTTCTATTTTTTCAATCATTACTCTGTGTTTATTATCAATTAATAAAGCAGAAATTCCAAGAGTAAAATTTTTATTATTTTTAATTTGAGAAATGAATTTAGTATTAATTCCAATAATTTCAAAGTTACTTTTCATTTTAATGAAACCAACTCCTAGAATTTTTGAGTCATCAGGTCTATAAACAGGAATAACATTAATTTTTTTTGCTAAATAACCAACAATGGGAAAAGAATATGATGATGCTGCCATACAGAAACTTAAGGGACGAGGACATAGAGCTAATACTAACATTGCATCCATAAATTGATTAGCATGATTACAACATATTATTGTTGGACCTGATAATGGAATATTTTCTAATCCAATTACACTTATTTTACGAAAGTAATTTGATGTCACTCCTTTCACGAAGAGACGAATTCCTGAGTATAAAAGAGACATTTTTATTTTTTTTTATTTTTTTTTTAGGAGTTTTTATTAATTTAATTAATGTTTTATTTACTTTTATTATGGATTTTTTATTTCATATTTGATACATTTCAATTTCTTGCAATGATTGTTCTATTATATCTTTGTAGTCTAGAATTTCTGAATTTGCTCTTTCATCAATTCTATTTTTTATGTTTTTGTTTAAATTACAAAAATTTAATTCTATCACTTCTATATAAATTAAAAAAGAAAAAAAAGTTATAAAAGTTATCAATAATAATTGTAAAACTTCAAAATCATTATTGAAAGTATAATTAAAAACATTTTCATCTTCTGAAGAAATAGGGAAAAATTTAAAAAAAAGAATAAGAAAAGTTTCAGAAATAATTAAAATAAAAGGATTAAATTTTTCAATAATATAATAGTAAATATAATAGTACATAAACCTTGAAAAAAAATAAAAAATATTCATATATAAAGAATTATTCTTTTGTTTAAAATTTAAATTAAATTTATATTTACTTAATTCTCTAATAAATCTTTCTAATCCAATTAAACTTCCACATAAATAAGTACTTACATAATATTCAGTGTTAAGATATTTAATGATAAAGAGACTTAAAAAAAAAGAATAGCAATTATATAAAAATTTTGGGAAAAATAAAATAAAAGAAAAAAGAGAATTAAACTGCATTATTAATATATAAAATAAAATAAATAAATAAAAAATAATTGAAAAGAGATGATGATAATAAAATTTTTTAGCAAAAAATCTTTCTATAAGAATTCCTATAATTATATCACCATAATAACAACAATATCTTATTGAATAAGGTAATATTATTAAATAAGCTAAAAAATCTAAAAATAAAGAAATTATTATTAGAATAATTAATCTTCCTTTATCTTTTAATTTTTTTAATTTATTTTCTGTTGTTTGAAAAACCCTTTTATTTTTTTCTTCTTTTTCTTTTGATAATTGAAATTGAATGATAAATATTGTTATAATACTTATTTGTGAAGTTCCTTTTAATATTTTAGCATTATTTGTAACTAAATAATTTTGAATAATTTTTTGAATCGAATGAATGATCATAAAAATAAAACAATATGTAATTTCTTTTCGACAATGAAAATAAATCAACATTAAAAGAAATTATTTTTTTTAATATATTAATTAAATTATTTTAAGCTAATAAAATTTTTCATTGAAAGAATCAGATGAATAATTATTACTTTCATTTCTTGAATCTCTACTAACTTCAATTAAATTTTCTTCTATTAACGCCCTTTCTCGAATTTTACTCCTTATGTTTTTATTCAAATCACAAAAATTTAATTGTAAAATTTCTGTGAATATAAAACAAGAAATCATAGAAATTATATTTAAAATAATTAATTCAATTAAATTGCTTGTTTTACCTTGTTTATTATTGATGATTTTATCAATAAATTTGTTAATAACAGAAAGTATATTTTCATTAATAAAAATATAAACAGGAGGATAATGAGCAATAATATAATAATAAAGATAATAATATATAAATCTTACAATATAATATAATAAATTTAAAATTAAAAAATTTTTATTTGAAAAATTTAAATTAAAGGCAAAAGTATATTTTTTTTTTACTCTTTGATAAATTAATCTTTGAACTCCAACAAGACTTCCACACAAAAAAGTACTAATGAAATATTTAGTATTGAGAAATTTAATAATGAAAATTGAGAAATAAAAACAATGACAATTAAGTAGAAATTTAGGTAAAAAAAGTGCTAAATTAACTAATGTAAAATGAGATAAAAAAATATAAATTATAAGAATGATAAAAATAATCATTGATAAAAGATGATGTTTATAAATGTTGTTTTTAAATAAAATTATTTCAATAAAAAATACTATTAAAATATCACCATAATAATTATATTCTCTTAAAGAGTGATTTACATTTAAAAAACATGCTAGAAAATCATATATTATACAAAAAATGATTAAACATATTATTTTTTGACTTGGAAATAAAAATTCTTTGAAATTTATATAATTTAAGTCATCTTGATTTAAAATCACATTAGTAAATTTTTTTTCTAGAAAAAAAGTTACTATTTGGCTTATTTGACCATATACTTTTAAATTTCTGTAATTTTGTTTTGATATTTTATTTGATTGTTCAAGTCTTTTACAAAACAAATGAATTAAGATAAAAAAAAAACAAAATATCAAAATTTTTTCAAAACGAAATGAAATGAGCATTTTATATTATTAATTTTATATAAAAATAAATTACCACTTTAAAATATTGTTAAAATTTTATAATTTTTTTGAAATTTTTTCATCAAAATATAAAAATTAATTTTTATGAAAGATAACAATAAATTAATAAATTTATTTAATCTAACATTTAATTAATTAATATATTTAATAATAAAGTGTTTTTGATTATTTAATAAAAATTCATAAAATAAAATTACTAATTTATGAACAGAAAAAGTTTTTCTCAAACACCAAGATTATCATATTCAAATAAATTATCAATATTAAAAACAGAAATTTTAAGCCCAATAACATTTACTCCTAAAAATAAAAAAACCCCAAATCCAAAATTTTTAAGTAATCAATTAGATAAAAGAAATTTAACATCCACACCAAAATTACAATTAAACTATTCCAATAATAATATTTATAACAAAGAAAATTTTTATAATAAAATATTAAAAGTAGAATTAATTTCTCCAGTAAGTGATAAAATAACAAGTAGGTATAAAACTTTTAGTAAAGAACAAAAAAAAAAATATAGTGATAATAATTTATTGGAAAAAAAAATAGTTAAACCATTTAGTTTAGATAACAATTTTTTTGAAAATGAAAAATATATAAGTAAAACCCCAAGGAATTTAAGTATTAATTTTAATGAAATAAAAAATAAACATGATTTTAACTCTTTCAACAATAATTATATAACTCCAAAAATTTATCATGAAAATATTAATATTACTCCAAATTCTAGAAATAAAAATGAAAATAATAATTTTGAACATAAAAATCAAAGTAGATCATTTAGAAATCCAAATTTAAAAAGATTATCAGAAAATTTAAATAATGCAAATATTATTACATTATCAAAAAAAATAAATGATGAAGTTTTTTCTAATAAAAATTTAGAAAAAAAAAAGAAAACTTTAGATAGAAATAATACTTATGATAAAAAACCTAATAAAATATATAATGATTTTAATAATGATTATTTTATTAATAATAATATTAATGGTTCAAAAGGATTTTCAATTTATTCTTCATCAATAAATACAATGAAAATAGAAAAAAAAGATTTATTTGATTTAGAACAATTATTTATTTTAGAAAATAAAATAAATGCAATTTTAAAAAAATTAATTTCTAACAAACCTTGTTATAATGAATGTAATGAATGGATTAATTTTTATTTTTATGAAAGTATTTCTAATAATTTGATATTTTTATTTAAAGAACCAAACAATCAAAGAGTTATTAATTATGTAATAAAAATTGAATTATTAAGTATTCTTCTATGTTGTCATATATCATATAATAAAAATTTTATGCAATATATACTTTTATTACAATTAATATTTGAACAAATTTATAATAATTATATAATATTAATTCAATATATTTTACATAAAACAACAATGACTTATGATAATTTAATTTATTATGAAAAACTATATAACATAATTAAAAAGGAATTAAATTTACTATTAAATAAAGAAGATTTAAATGAAAATTATATTATTCAAATTTTAAAAACAAATACTAATAATATAGGAACTTCATGTAAAAAATTAATAGATAATATATATTTACCTTCATATAATTCAGAGAATAAAAATAATAAAAAAACATCAATAAATAATAATAATATAGAAGAAAAAATAAGATTTATTTCATCATTTTTTATAAATTCATTTTTATTTATTGATAATTTTTCAACAGAAGAGTTTCATAAATTTTTTGAGCTTTATTTATTCCAAACAGATATTAATGGTGAACATATATTAATAAAAGAGAAAATAGAAGAAAATAATATTAATGCACTAAATATATATTCAAAATATCTTTTACCAAAAATAAGTCCAAAATTTAAATATACTTTAGTTCTTGATTTAGATGAAACTTTAATATATTTACAAAGAGAATCAAATTTAAAAACAAAGAAAAAAATAATAATATTAAGACCATACTTATATGAATTTTTACAGAGAATGAAAAAAATATATGAATTAATATTATTTTCATTGGGAACTTCAGAATATGTAAATCCAATTGTAGATTTAATAGAAAAAAAGGAAAAATATTTTCAATATAGATTATTTAGACAACATGGGAGAATATATAAAGATGTTTATATAAAAGATTTAAACCAATTAGGAAGAGATTTAAAAAAAATTATTATTATTGATAATATGCCACAGTCTTTTAAATTAAATAAAAATAATGGAATTTGTATTAAAGGTTTTTATGGTGATGTTAATAATGATAATAATACTTTAAAAAATTTAAGTAATATTCTTGAAAAAATTAAAATTGATGCTGATCAATTTGGAGATATCAGAGAAAGTTTATTAAAAGAAAAACAAGAAATTATTATGAAAGTTACTTCTAATTAAGTATTTTATTTATTTTTTTCTTTGTTACCCATAAAAAAAGAAAAAAATAAAAAATATAAACATGAAATTTTTAATAAAAGTAATTATTATCTAATATTTTTTAATGAATATTAAAAATAAAAAAAATTAAATATTTAAACATTTTAAAAATAATATAAATAATTGAGTATCTAACTCAAAAAAAAAGAAAAAAGAAAAAAAATAATGTCAAAAATAATACACAGAAAATTTCCATTTTTTGATGTAGAAGAAGGAAATAGAGAAATGAATATGGATGACAATGATTTAAAGAAATGTGAAACAAAGGAAATAAAAGCTTGTGATGATTATATATTTATATCAGTGAAAGAAAACAACAAAGAAAAAATAATAAAATTAAAGAAAAATAAAAAATTTGGTGAATTTGAATGTTTCACTCATTCAATCAATAAATTTATAATAAAAAAAAAGGACACAGAAAAAAATTCAGAAAGATTTTTATTTGTTTTCGGAGTTGATTCTCTAAAAAAAAATACATCAAATAATCAAAATGAAAATGAAATATCAACATCAAATAATGAGAATACTACATTAATATCAAGTTTAAAAATATATGATATAACAGAATGTATTTCAAATGATCAAACACCAAATGAATTATTTACAATAATATTAAGATATAAAGAAGAAAAAAATGGAATTTCAATTTCAAATTCTGATTCAGACGACAAAAGTTTAAATTCTTTTTTAAATATTTCTAATTTTGATGTCTCTGATGATATGATGAATTGTGCTTTTACTTCAAATAAAAGTAATGATTTAATTGTTATTAGTTCTACTAATATTAATAATGATTTAACTAAAATAAAAGATTTAAAAAGCATAAAAATTCAAATTGTTAAAAGAAATGATTTTGAAAATGAAGAAGAAGATGTTAAAAATTTAGATAATAAAATGTTCCCTGAAATTACTAATATTGGTTTTTCTGTTGATATTAATAATAATAATGTTTTATATTATTCTACTAAAAAAGGTGTTTATTATTTATTTTTAAATGATTTAAATGTTAAAATGGTTGAATTTGCTGATGGAGCTGTTAAAAATTGTTTTACTTTAGGAAAAGAAGAAAATAAATTTTTCATTGAAATTACTGCAAATGAAAATGAATGTTTAAAAGAATTCATTAATTTTGAACAAGGACTTTCTATATGTCTTGAAGGAAAAAAAAAATATTTGTTCTATTTTAAAAAATATTATGGATATATTTTAGATGAAGAAAATATTAATACTTTAGCGATTTATGACTCTTCTAATGATATGTTTGTTTGTTATAATTCTAGTTTAGGAAAAATTAAAGGTTTTGATATTGAAAATAATTATATTTATATTTTAGGAGAAACTAATGATAAAAAGAAAATTGTTTTTAAATTAAAAGAAAAAGATAATAAAGAAAAATTTGATAGTTTTTATAAAAAAGGTTTATATGATACAGCTTTTAAATATGCTATAAATTTAAATTATGATGATAAAAAAAAATCAGAAATTTCATTAAGACATGCAAAATATTTATATGAAAAAGGAGAATATGAAAAGTCAATTGAACAATATGTAAACACAATAAATTATCAAGACCCTTCATATGTAATACAAAAATTCTTAGAAGGTTCAAAATTAGATTTTTTAATAAAATATTTAGAAAAATTATTAGATAATGAAACATTTAAAAAAACATGTGATTCAGAGCAATTAAAAGATTACACAGCATTATTATTAAATTGTTATATAAAGCAAAAGCAAACTCAAAAATTAAAAAAATTTGTTGATGATAAAAAATTAAATGATCCAATATCAATAAAAACAGCAATTGAAGTATGTAAAGATACAAAAGAATATGATTTAGCTTTAACAATAGCAAAAAATGCACAAATGACAGAAGCTTATATTCAAATATTAATGGATTTAAAAGGAGATTATATTGAAAGTTTAGAATATTTAAAAGGAGTTAAAAATATTGTGGCTAAATATAATTTATTATTAAAATATGGAGAAAAATTTTTGGAAAAAGAAGCTTCTCAAACTTCTGATGTAATTACAAATTTAGTCACTGATATTATTCATATTAAAAATTTTGAAATGGATAAAATAAGTAATTTAAGTGATATTCAAAAAAGACAAATTGTGGAATTACCAAATGAGAAATTAAAAACAATTCCAGAATTAAAAGTTACTGATGAAAAAATATTAAATTTATCACCAAATGAAATAAAAGCAATTCAAGAATTAAAATATGATAAAATAATAAATATATTTGTAGTTAAAGATGGAGATTTTTATGAACAAAAAGAGAATTCTCCAAGAAATATGTTAATTAAATTATTAAATTTAATGATGGAAAATGATAATAAATGTCCTTGTTCAATTGCAGTAAGAAGAATAGAATTATATGTAGATGAATTAGTAAATATAAATCAATCAACATCAGGAATTTCAATATTTGATGAAATGAATAAAATATTTGAAAATCCTAAATTTAAAGAAATAGATAAAAGTTATATATTAATGTTATTTAAAGTGACAAAATTTAATTTAGGAGTCGAAAAATTAACAGAAATAATGAAATTAAATGATGAATTATGTCAAATTTATATGGATAATCATGAATATCCTAAATTATTAGAATTTTGTAAAAGAAAAATAAATGAGCAAAATGGAAGAAATTTCATAATTCAAGCATTATGTTATTTAATTCACACATCACAAGAAGCTACAAAAAATTATATAGGACCATATATAAAACAAATATTAGATTTAATAAAAGGAGATGATGGTTTTAATCCAATGTTATTATTACAAATAATTGGAAAAGAAAGAGAAGATTCAATAAATAATAAAGTTTTAGAATTTAAATACGCAAAAAATTACATAATGGAATGGTTAGTAAATCAACAAGATCAATTAAATGAAGATAGGAAAATTTGTTTGAGTAATGTAGATAAAATTCAAAAGACAAATAATCAAATAGAAGAATTAAAAACAAAGGCAAAAATGTTTTCAATGAGTAAATGTTTAATTTGTAAAAGTCAAGTGAAACCTCCTTTTGTTTTTTTTGCTTGTAATCATGCTTGTTGTTCTGAATGTACTAAATATTCTTATGATGAAGAAGAAGAAGTTTCTTGTCCTGTTTGCCAAAAAGAAGAAAGAAATTTATTAGATCGAATCGAACAAACTAAAGCTATTGCAAAAGATCAAAATTCTTTCTTTACTGAATTAAAAGGAAAAGCTAAAAAATTCAATTTGTTTGCTGAATTTTTAGGAAAAGGTATTTTTAATTATTTGGAAAAGGATGATGAAAAAAATAATAAAATGTAATTTTAAATTTGTTATATTTAAAATTAAAAAAAAGTATTTTATTTACTTATTTTTTTTTTTTTTTATTTTTTTATGATTTTTAAATAAGGTTTAAAAATTTTTGGATATTTGTTTTGTGGTTTAAAAATACTTTTTGGAAATTATTATTACTGTTATTAATAGTATTATTATTTATTTCTATATTATTATTGTTTAAGGAAGAAAATGAGTCTGTAATTTTTATTTTAGATTGAGGTAAAAATCCTTGATTTTTAATTTTAAATAATCTCATTGCTTCACTTTCATTTCCTTTAATTTCCAAAGTAAAAAAATATTGTTCATTATCTTGCAATAAAAATTTATTAAATAAGAAAATCCAAATGAAAAATTTCATAATCATAAAATATAATTGATAATAATTTTCTAAAAAATTGAAAAAAATAATTTCAAAAATTGACTAATAAAAAAATATTATATAGGAAAAAAAAAAAAAATTATACTTAAAATTTACAAATGAATTCAAAAGAAGAACAAAAAATAATATGTGATTATACAAATGATCCAAAAAGAAAAACAGAACATATTCAACCATTTTTTTTTTGTTTAATATGCAATGAAATATTATGTTTTAAATGTTATGGAATACATTTTTCAAATAAAAAAATAATTCATGATGATGGATCTATTGTTCCTTATATAGGATTAAATAAATATAATTTAGAACTTTTAAATCATTTAGATAAATTAAATAAAAAAATAGAAGAAGATAAAAAAAAGTTCAATCAAAAAATTGAAAATATTGTTCAAAATGTTAATAATAAAACTGATAGTTTAATATTGAAATTTAATGAATTAAAAGAAAAAATTATTACTTTGGTTTTGGGTAAAAAAAAATTATATGATTTTGATTATGAAAGCATTTATGAATTCTTTAAAAAATTTAACTGTAATGATTTTTCAAAAGAAAATATTATTCAATTAGGAAAAAATAAAAATTTAATTGATTCTATTGAAAAAAGAAATAAAGTTATTGTATCTTTTAAAAATAATTATTTGGAAAATTTCGAAAAAATATGGAATGTAACTATGGAAAAATTTGATAAAATTTTTACTGAACAAAAAATAGAATTAAATAATTATATAGAAGAAAACTCAAATGATTGTCCATTATTGAATAATAAAAATATTTTAAATGAAAGAGATGATTTCACTGCTTTAATTCCAAATAAAAAGCCAAAAATTGAAGAAATTAAAAATGTAGAATATGAAAAAGCAAATCCAAAAAAGAGTTGCTTCTCAAATAAAAATAGTCCTAAAGTAAAAAATATTTCAAAATTAGTTCCAAATGAAAATAAAGCTCAAAATAATGATATTTTCAATATTAATAGCGGAAATTTACTGAATACTAACAACAATAATAATAATAATTTAAATTATAAGATTTTAATTAATAATAATAATAATTTAAATAACAACAATGAAATGAAATATTATTTTACAGTTATAATAGTAGAGAATGAATTTGGAAAAATAATAATCCATAATTTGAAAACAAATAAGAAAAAAACATATCCAATAACAAATGATTTTTTTATAGATAAAAAAGTTTATAAATATTTTCCTTTTCCCTGTTCAAAAGGAGTAAATACAAAAAATACATTTTACTTAACAGGAGGAATATATGAAAATGAGATGAAAAATTTAACATTTAAAATAACATTTAACGAAAAATTAAAACAACCTGAAATAGAAAGTTATATTCCAATGAATTCACCAAGAATAAATCACAATATAATATATTTAGAATCTAAAAATACAATAATAGTATCATCAGGGAAAAGTAGTGTAACATGTGAAGGAATAAATTTAAATAATAATTCAAAAAATTGGTTTTTATTACCAAATATAAATAATGTAAGAATGAATGGAACTTTTTTTTCAATTCAAGATAAATATATTTATTTAGTTGGAGGTTATGATTCACAATTTGAAGAATATGTTAATGGATATGAATTTTTTGATTTTGATGAAAATTTAAAATGGGATTTAATTAATTTAGATAATATTAATTTTAGAATTAGTACTATGGGAGTTATTAATTTTAATGATTTTAAAGTTATTTTTGTTGGTGGTCATAATGGTAAATATTCTTATAGTAGAAATATTGTTAATATTACATTTAATAAAAATCAAATTTGTAATTATGAGGTAATTGATAATAAATTAGAGAAGGGAACTATTTTCTATCAAGAACAAACTTTTAAAAAAATTAATAATAAATTTATTGGATTTGATATTCATGGAAATTTAGTCGAATATGATGTTGAAAAAAATGATTTTACAATAAATAAATAATAATTATTAAATATTTTATTTTTTATTTTTTTTTTATTGTTAAAAAATTATGATATATTAATTTTATTATTTAAATTATTTTGTTTTGTAAAATATAAATAATTTATGAATTCAAGAGAAAGAATTATTTCAATTTCTTCTTTGAGACATAATAGAAAAATTGCTAAAAGAAATTGTAAAAGTGAAAATGCGAGAAAGGAAAAAATTGTTAATAAGAAAATTAAAAATGAAATGAAATTTAAAATACAAAGAACTTCTTATGGAAGACAAATTAATCAAGCAAGAGGACAAAATCATTAATTAAACAGTTTTTATTTTTTAAATTACTATAAATTAATTTTAGGTTTTTATATATCATTTAAATTTTAATTATATTAAGAATTTTAAAAAAAGGTAATTTTTAGTTTTTATTATTATTAAACATCTTTTTTTAACTTCATTATTTTTATATTATAAATTTTATAATATAATTATAAAAAAAAAAATTAAATTAATAATTTTGATAAAGAAAAGTTTTAAATTGTTTGTTTTGTAATAAATAATAAGCTAACTATATTTAAAAATGAATAAAATAAATTCATACAGATTAATATATTTATTATATTCCTTTTTAATGAAGTCAGAATTATTTGTATTATATTTCATTATTTTAACACTTTGAATATCTTTTCTTCTTAAAATTAAAAATTTAATTCCCATATTTATAAAAAAATAAATAAAACTTGAAAAGATTTTTAATCATTTCGCATTTAAAATCATATAAAATAATGAAAAATATTATTATCAGTATATAAAAAAGAATAAATGAAAATAAAAAACATGAAAACCAGATTTATTGAAAAAAATAAAATAAATCATTTTAAAAAATTGAATTATGAAAAATAATTCCCAAAAATTTCTTTTATCATATAATAAACAAAATTTAAAGACATTTCATTTAATTGGTAGTCATAAAAATTAATGTATTCTCTTTGAAATTTGTATTAGAAACATTTTCATTATGTATAAAAGAATATTTATACTTTTGATTGACTCATATTTTTATATATTTTATTTTCTCTTATATTTAAAGTTTAATTATTTTTTTGGTGAATTTAATATATTTTTCAGACTTCACTTTTATTATCATTTCTAATCCTTGATTTATTTTTATTTAATAAAATTAAGGATGTTATTTTTCTTTTTTTTTTGCTATTTTTTTTTTTAAATTGTTATTATTATTTTTGGAATTTTGAAAATATTGATATTTATATGAAAAAT
>JAEEGI010017789.1_pt1 | contig 14526 bp, 13 predicted proteins | sample 8958751 | NCBI WGS metagenome assembly JAEEGI01 (sample SAMN16246545, study PRJNA631951) | gut metagenome | biome: gut microbiome; feature: rumen; material: KS-attached | host: Bos | place: Iran: Karaj | collected 2018-10
GCCAAGGCTGAGAAGATGAAGCAGGACACTCCGCTTAGCGAACTTACCGACCGTAACGCCGAGTGGCGCAACGAACTGCGCAAGAGCATGAAGCCAAAAGACCGCACAGCCATCGAGCGTTGCGTTATGGGCGAACTCGACCCGGTTTATCGTGCCACAACACGCGTTGAGGAGGTGAACATAGGTCTTACCGAGGAGCAGGCTCTTACCGAGGCTAAGCGTTGTCTCGACTGCGCTAACCCTACTTGTATGGAAGGCTGTCCAGTAAGCATCAACATTCCTTCGTTCATAAAGAATGTAGAGCGCGGCGAGTTCCTCGAGGCTGCAAAGGTTATCAAGGCCACTTCTGCCCTTCCTGCCGTTTGCGGTCGTGTTTGTCCGCAGGAAAAGCAATGCGAGAGCAAGTGTATGCACCTTAAGATGGGTCATCAGGCTGTTGCCATCGGTAACCTTGAGCGTTTCGTTGCCGACTTTGAGCGCGAGAGCGGTAAGATTGCCCTTCCTGAGATTGCTGCATCTAACGGAAAGAAGGTTGCCGTTGTAGGTTCAGGTCCTGCTGGTCTGGCATTTGCAGGCGATATGGCTAAGTTCGGTTACGATGTAACTGTTTACGAGGCACTTCACGAGATTGGCGGTGTGCTTAAATATGGTATTCCTGAATTCCGTCTGCCAAACAAGATTGTAGACGTTGAGATTGAGAACCTTCAGAAGATGGGCGTTAAGTTTGTTAAGGACTGCGTCATCGGAAAGACTATAAGCGTTGACGACCTTGAGAAGGAGGGCTTCGACGGAATCTTCGTTGCATCGGGCGCAGGTCTGCCTAACTTCATGAACATTCCGGGCGAGAACAGCATCAACATCATGTCATCTAACGAGTATCTTACTCGCGTGAACCTGATGGATGCCTCAAACTCAGCAACAGATACTCCTATCAACAAGGCTAAGAGCGTGATGATTGTAGGTGGCGGTAATACAGCAATGGACTCTTGCCGTACTGCAAAGCGTCTGGGCGCAGAAAAGGTATTCATCGTATACCGTCGTTCTGAGCAGGAGATGCCGGCACGTCTTGAGGAGGTTAAGCACGCCAAGGAAGAGGGCATCGAGTTCATGACTCTTCACAACCCTATCGAATATATTGCCGATGAGAAGGGTGCTGTTAAGCAGGTTGTCCTTCAGGTTATGGAACTTGGCGAGCCTGATGCTTCTGGCCGCCGTTCACCTGTTCCGGTTGAGGGCAAGACTGTTACTCTCGACATCGACATGGCTATCGTTGCCGTTGGTGTATCGCCAAACCCAATCGTTCCTACATCTATCGCAGGCTTGGAACTTGGCAGAAAAAACACCATCGCCGTAAACGAACAGATGCAGAGCAGCCATGCTGGTTTGTATGCCGGTGGCGATATTGTTCGCGGTGGCGCAACTGTTATCCTTGCCATGGGCGACGGACGTAGAGCCGCAGCCAACATGCACGAGCAGTTGAGCAAGTAACATTTTGAACTTAAATAAAAGCAGAAGGCTGGAGGATTCAATTCTTCAGCCTTTTTTATTTTAGAACTGACAGAAATCGTTTTTGCTAATATTGAACATCACAACCAACTTAAAGCATCGGCACTACCCTATTTTGAAACAAACAAACACATATATTGTAACAGAACAACGCCGAAATCCATGTTTTTATCGCTATTTTTGTCTCCCGAAAAATTAAGACTTTAATCAGAAAACCATAGAAAAAAACAGGATGAAAAGATTTTACACTTTCTTATTTGCATTTGTCTGCACCATTGTTTCGGTAATGGCGCAGGCCGATTATTGCATCAGATTTTACGAACCGAAAAAACAGGCTAACATCTGGGAATCGCAAGCCCAGTATGTACTAAGCCAGCCTCTTACAAAGGGTAACAACTATACCTTAACAATGAAGATTAAGGCTTCTGGTAACATGAATATCTGCTTCTGGCCCATCGACACAAAGAGCGCAAACCGCAACGAATGGGGCAACAGCGCCGATGTTCAGTATCTTGACCAGAAAAGCATAACAACCCAATGGGATGTGTACACATGGAAGTTCAAGGCCGATTTTCCGCTGGACGAACTGGACTTTATGTTTGGCGGAAACGAGGGTTATCTCTACTTCGATGATGTTACCCTGAAGGACGACAACATAGGCGTAAACTACATTATAAACGGCGATTTTGCAAAGCCCGAGACCGACGGATGGCAGACGGTAGGCTACTCTTCGGTTAAGTTTGAGATTGTTGATGCCGGAAACGGTAAGCCAGTTGTCATCACTCCCGAAGAGCCGATTGTTCCGGACAACTATCCTCTTGCCGAACAAGGCGACCCAAACTTCCACATTTACTTATGCTTCGGTCAGTCGAACATGGAAGGCAACGCGGCAATAGAGACTGTTGACAAGACAAACGTTCCGGAACGATTCAAGATGATGGCAGCCGTAAACTACAACTCGCCAAAACGCGAGATGGGCAAATGGTACACGGCCGTTCCGCCTTTGTGCCGCGAGAATACGGGTCTTACACCAGCCGACTATTTCGGTCGCACGCTTGTTGAGAAACTTCCGTCGGACATTAGCGTGGGCGTGATAAACGTGGCTGTTGGCGGCGCAAAAATAGAATTGTTTATGGAAGAGTTCAAGGACGCATACATAAAAGGCGAAGCCGAATGGTTTAAGAACTATTGCAAGCAATACAACAACGACCCGTTCGGCCGTTTGGTAGAACTGGGCAAGGAAGCGCAGAAATCGGGCGTGATAAAAGGTATTCTGCTGCATCAGGGCGAGAGCAACAACGGGCAGGACGACTGGGCCGAGAAGGTTGCGAAAGTTTACAAACGCCTCTGCTGGAAACTCGGCCTCGACCCTAACGAAGTTCCGCTGCTTGCCGGCGAGACTCTCTATTCAGAAAGCGGCGGAGCATGTTCATGGCACAACATAGCGGCCTTGCCAAAGTTGCCAGAGGTTCTGCCAAACGCATACATCATTTCTGCCAAAGATTTGCCGGGAAACGACTCTTTCCATTTCACTTCTGCCGGCTATCGCGAACTTGGCAAACGCTATGCCGAAAAGATGCTCAGCCTGCTTGCTACCGACGGAATCGTGTCTCCTCTTGCAGCCGATGCAGACGAAACTTACGACTGCACTCTCGGCGATGACAGAATGTACAATCTCGACGGAACAGTCTGCAAGAATCCGCAACCGGGCACAATTGTAATCAAAAACGGAAAGAAAATAATTATCAAATAATACTTGCTTCATAATAACCAATATCGCTTGTACACTCGCGAGAATGTGCAAGCGATTTATTTTTTATGTCTTTTTCTTAATACGTTATAGTCTTAATATTTTGCTGTTTTTTCAAAAAACAGTAATTTTGCTTCACTTTTAGAATCGATTACAAAAAAATAGTACAAAACAAAATTCCACTCGAAAAATAGCAGAAATGATACTCAAAGAACTTTACAACGCATTTTATCCACTAAGATGGTATATAGTTTTAACTATAGGTTTTATCATATTCAATCGTATAAGTTATGATTTTATAACCGATACATACGCTTATGTGGTGGTTTTGAATATTTCAATTATTCTTATACCATTACTAATTTTATGGATGTTAAACAAACTTAGTTATTATGTGCCTGTAACAACAATTAGTTTCTTTATTGTCTGGTCTACTTATTATTATATCAACTATTCTATTTGTAAAGATGAAAAAGCATTCAAGACACAGCAAATTGAAGTCTATAATTACATCCCAATGTGGAAAAAGAGTAGTGGTATAAAATGCAGATATAAAGGAAATTTCGTAAATTTTGTTACAGAAGAAAAATCAGAGAGACTTTATGCAATATATGGCGACTCTGTAATAAATCACATTCATGTTCGTCTGTCCCTTAAAAAGGCACTACCGCAGATATATTATATCAAAGATGGTTCTATTGATTACGACGAGTAAATTGAATTCTCAAACCACAAAAAAAAACTCCGCGACACTTTCTGAAGAAGCATCGCGGAGAGAATTTAGGAATAAAAAACAGTAATAAAACGGATGTTTCATTTTTTACGAATGACAACCTGCCAATAGCCCTCGCTCGTCTGAGTCTGAGAGAGAATTTCGTGTCCCTCGAGTTTTACAGAGCCCGGCACATTCTCAATTGGCTTGCCGTCGTCGAGAAGGATTTCGAGAGTGTCGCCCGTTTTGAGGGTAGCAAGTTCGAGTTTGGTGCGGACGAAATTCATTGGACATAGAACACCACGCAAATCCTTCGAGCGAGTGTATTCTGATTTCGCCTCCGGCTCGGCTTTAGGCTGAGGAGCAGCAGAAGGTTTTTCGTCGGGTTTCTTGAATTGGAGCGCATCGTCCATGCTGAGATAGAGGGCGTTGACGGCATCTGCCAAGGCATTTGCCTGCGCCGAGTCGTACGTTCCGCCTTTGCCATCTGCCTTTGCCTTGAGTACGAGCGGTTTGAACGACGCATCGACATAGCCGGCATCGATAAAATGCTCTATGAAAGCATCGAACACCTCGGACGGCTGCTGAGGATCGAGTCCGCGAGTAACCAACAACATTCGGCTGGCATGGAAGATTACGGCATAATCGTCCTTGCCCTGTGCTTCCTTGATGTATTGCTGGTCTACGGTAATCATATCGTAGATTCCGGCAGAACACTCTGGTTTTCCGCGCTTTGTAACGCTGAATACCTCATCGCTCTCGAAGTCGAAATAATAGTTCTTATCCTCGCTGAAGAGCGGCACATTCTGATATTTTGCAACAATCTTCGCAACCGTCTTGCGTCCTGCCGACGAGCGAATCCATTTTCCGAAGTTAATCTCTACACCGATATTCTCAGCAAGGTCGGCTATCTCGTTGAACTTGGCTACGAGGTCGGCAACAAAGCGCGGAACATTATATGCCGCGATGTTTCCGATGCTCTCGGCAAGCGCAGGAGAATCGACGTAATTTGCCCCAACATAAACCTGATAAGCCGGATATACATGGTCGGTATGCAGAACCTTTCCAACAAAGCCGAGGTCTGCCCACAAAGGCTGTCCGCAAAGGTTTGGACATCCCGATATGTTTATGCGGGCATCGTCGAGATGGTCGAGAGACAAACCGCTATCTTCGAGCGACTTGTAGATGGCATTGGCAAGTCCCTTTGACAAGCAGATGCCAAGGCGGCAAGTATCGGCTCCGGTACATGAAACGATGTTATTGAGTACCAGCGGCTTTCGGTAATCAGCAGAAAAATCGTCGAGAAGTTTCTCGAACTCGGCAAAAGCCGAATCTGGAATGTTGCGGAAACGGATATTCTGCCTTGTTGTAAAGCGTACGGTATGATTTCCGAATCTGTCGGCAAACTCAAGAATTGCCTTCAGTTTATCGAGCTGAGCCTCATCGTCGAGCCAGATATTACCCAGTTTGAACGGCAGAACGACGGTTCTGTCGCCCTCCTTGCTATGCGGAAAATCATCGGGACGGACATCGAGCGTCTTGCCCGATTTCTTAGCCTCCTCTACATACTTGTCGATAAGGCGGAACGTTTCTTCCTTGCCTAACTTATAGAAAATGAAACGGATGCGAGCTTTGTACTTATCCTTTCGGTTTCCGTTTTCGTTGAAGAAAGTCTTCAAGCCCTTGACGAGGGCATACAAATCCTCTGCCGGAAGGAAATCCTTGTAGAGCCAGCCAACGCTCGGCTTGCTTCCTGCTCCGCCACCCACATAAACCTTGAATCCGCGGCGGCCGTCCTTAATCTGCGCCACCAGTCCCACATCGTTTATTCCGGCATAGTCTATGAATTTATCGTCAGAAGAGAAGGCGATTTTCATCTTTCGCGGCATGGTGTACGAGTCGCTTTCGGGCACAACGGCATCGGTAAGAGCCATGGCGTATGGCGTTGTGTCGAACACCTCGTCGTTGCTGATGCCCGAGAACTCGCTAACCAGAATGTTGCGGACGGTATTTCCGCCGCCGCCCTTGGTTGCCAGTCCAACAGACTGAAGCTGCTGAAGAACCGTCTGAACGCTATCGAGCTGAAGGTTGAGAATCTGAACCTCGGCGCGAGTGGTGATGTGCAGAAGGTTAGAGCCGTTGGATTTGGCTATGTCGATAACCTTCAAGAGTTGCTTTGGAGTGATTACTCCGCCTGTGGCGCGCACGCGAGCCATATAGACTTCGTTCTTGCGCTGCTCATAGACTCCAAGCGGCACTCTGAAAGCCTTGAACTCGACTGGCGAAACATCGCCTTTACGATAGCCGCCCGACAAGCGGCCGAACTTGTCAATATCTTGTGTTAATGTATCTGGAATTTTATACATAATCTTATCGTTTATGAAGTCCACACTCCTTGTGTTCTGGATTCTCCCACCACCATCGGCCGGCGCGAATGTCCTCGCCCTCACTTATGGCGCGCGTACAAGGCTGGCAGCCTATCGACGGATAGCCTTGGTCGTGCAGTTTATTGTACGGCACACGGTTCTCACGAATGTACTTCCACACATCGTCCTCGCTCCATCGTGCCAGCGGATTGACCTTTATCAGACCGTTGTTGGCATCCCACTCAACCACGTCGATGTTGCTTCGGGTTACAGACTGAGACGCACGCAAACCGCAAATCCACACGTCGAGGGTTGAGAGAGCGCGCAGAAGCGGCTCAATCTTTCGGCATCGGCAGCAAGCCTTGCGAAGTTCTACGCTCTGGTAAAAGGCATTCACACCGTTCTCGCGGACATATTGTTCAACGCCCTCGTGGTTTGGCGAGTAGACTTCGATTTTTATGTCGTATTTGTCGTTTGTCTTGTCAATCAACTGATAGCACTCTGGGAAAAGCCGCCCCGTGTCTATTGTAAAGACTCTCACCTCTTCGGGATGCGGCAGAACCTTCTTTGCCACCTTCGAGATGATTGCCGTTAGCACTTGGTCTTCGAGTCCGAGGCTCGATGCCAGCGCGATGCGGTTGCCGTATTGCGGAAGAAAGTACGCCAGAATCTCCTCGGGAGTACTTTCAGCAAAGCGTTCGTTTAATTGTGAAACTATTTCTTCGTTTGTCATAGATTCTACAACAGTTTTATCCAACAATCATGCCTGCGCCTACGGTTTCGTTCGTGCCTTCATCTATGAACACGAGCGAGCCTGTTGTGCGGTTTTCGGCATACAAATCGAACGCCAAAGGCTTTGACAGTTTCAACTTTATCTTTGCTATATCGTTCATCTTCACCTCTTTATCATCGAAATTATTTTCAAGCGTGTTGATGTTTACCTTGTATTCAACCTCGCCCACAACGCCCTGAAGTTCGTCGGATGTGTGGCGGATGATGTACTTCTGGCGCAACTGCAACGGACGATGGTTGAGCCAGCACACAAGCAGTTCAATCTGGTTTGAAACCGTTGGAAGTTCGTTAGTCTTTACAATCAGACTGCCGCGGCTCACATCAACATCGTCGGCAAGCGAGATGCTTACGCTCTGCGACGAGCGAGCCTCATCAACCTGATTCGTACCCTCATCTATCCGCGACACGACCGATTCGGTCTGCGACGGAAGAATCGTAACCTTGTCGCCAACCTTTATCCTTCCGCCAGATATTCTGCCGGCATAGGCGCGATAATCGGGCCACTCGGCTGTTTGAGGGCGGATAACGTACTGAACCGGAAAGCGGAACTGTGCCTCGTCGGCACCTTGCTTTAGCGGAATGTTCTCGAGCAGATGAAGGAGCGTCTCGCCCTGATACCACGGCGTATTCTCCGACGGATTGACGACGTTGTCGCCCTTCAGGGCTGAAATAGGGATGAAGAAGACGTTCTTCAGACCAAGCACATCGGCAATCTTGGCATATTCGGCACGGATATTATCGTACACTTCCTTCGAGAAGTCTACGAGATCCATCTTGTTTATCGCCACCACAACATAGTCAATCTTCAGCAGAGATGCGATGTAAGAATGGCGTTTTGTCTGCTCAATTATGCCGTTGCGCGCATCTACCAAGATGATGGCTGCATCGGCGGTTGACGCTCCAGTAACCATGTTTCGGGTGTACTCTATGTGTCCCGGAGTGTCGGCTATGATGAATTTTCGCTTAGGAGTTGCAAAATAGCGGTAGGCAACATCTATCGTGATTCCCTGCTCGCGCTCGGCACGGAGTCCGTCGGTTAGCAGAGCCAGATTAACCTCGGCGTTGCCAAGACGTTCTGAAGCCGCCTCTACGGCCTGCAACTGGTCTTCGAAGATTGATTTTGAATCGTATAGCAATCGGCCAATCAAGGTGGATTTTCCGTCGTCCACGCTTCCGGCGGTGGTAAAGCGCAACAGTTCCATGTCGAGATATCCGTTGCCGCTTTTCTTATTCTTTATTTCGCTCATTTGTAATGTCTTATTTTTTGTTTGTTACTGATTAGAAATAGCCCGATTTCTTTCGGTCTTCCATTGCCGTTTCGGAGCGTTTGTCGTCGGCTCTTCCGCCGCGCTCGGTTACTCGGCTTGTCGCAATCTCATCGATAATCTCTTCGAGGCTGTTGGCCTCTGAAACCGTTAGACCGGTACATGTTATGTCGCCGATGGTGCGGCATCTAACGCGCTTGCGCACAACCGTTTCGTTAGGTTTCAGTTGCATAAACGGATAGTGAGCCAGCCAAACGCCGTCGCGCTCAAACACATCGCGTTCGTGAGTGTAGTATAGCGACGGAAGGGCTATTTTCTCTTGCAGAATGTACTGCCAAACATCAATTTCAGTCCAGTTTGATATTGGGAACACGCGGAAATGCTCGTCGAGATTCTTCTTTCCGTTGAAGATGTTCCACAACTCGGGACGCTGGTTCTTCGGATTCCATTGTCCAAACTCGTCGCGATGGCTGAAGAAGCGTTCCTTTGCGCGAGCCTTTTCCTCGTCGCGGCGCGCACCTCCAAGAGCGGCATCGAACTTATACTTTTCGAGGGTGTCGAGCAGCGTAACGGTCTGCAACTTGTTTCGCGATGCGTTGTAGCCTTTCTCCTCAACCACTCTGCCCTCGTCTATACTCTGCTGCACCGAGCCGACAATCAGTTTAACGCCAAGGCGTTTAACCAACTCGTCTCTGAACTCGATAGTCTCTACAAAATTATGACCGGTGTCTATGTGCAGAAACGGGAAAGGTATGGGTGCAGGATAGAACGCCTTGTATGCAAGGTGAGCCATAACAATCGAATCCTTACCTCCCGAAAACAGCAATACCGGCTTCTCGAACTGAGCTGCAACCTCGCGGATTACGAATATCGCCTCGGACTCTAATTCCTTTAAATGTGTGATTTTTTCTGACATCTTTTTACTGTTTTTATCATTAAGTTCCTAAGTCTGAAACATCCGTCTTTTCCTTCATTCAGTCTCAAACTTTCAACGATGCAAAATTACATTCCAATCGCCACTCCCGAAATAGCCTTCGGATGGCATTTATGTAACATAAATATGTTATGATTCAGATTTTGTTCTTCGAGAAATGGCGCATGATGAATCGTCCCGAAAGACTGAGTACCAAGATGATAGCCGTAAGAAGAACAGCCGCCGCGTATGCCCTGTTCCTGACCTCGACCTGAGGCACGGACAGTTGGAAGAAGATTGAGAGCGGAAGCGTTGCTGCCTTGTCGGTGAGCGATTCGGGAATGTTGTCGGTAAATCCGGCGGTAAACATCACTCCGGCGGCATCGCCCATCGCCCTGCCTACCGACAAGAGCGTGGCTGTGGCTATTGCCGGAGCAATCTGCCTAACAACAACCCAGATGGTCTCTATTCGAGTTGCGCCAAGCGAATAGGCTGCCTCGAGCAAATCCTTCGGAATGTTGCGCGCCACCTCGTCCATGCTTCTGATAAGGATTGGGATTATAAGCAGCGTCTCTACGATGATTCCGCCAAGGAGCGACGCCCTTATTCCGACGGCAATCATTATGGTAAAGGCAAATGCGCCATAGACGATGCTCGGAATTCCGAAAAGAACATCGAACGCCAGCCGGGCAACGTATGCAAAGCGCGAATTCGACTTCAGATACACGTTAAGGTAGAAAACCACCGGAATGCTTATAACAAGCGCGATGGCGGTTGCCCCGAGAACGATGTAGAGCGAGCCCACGATGGCGTTCAGAAAGCCGCCTTCCTTGCCTATGTAAAAGCCCGAGCCGGGCAGAGACGTAACCATGTCCCAAGTAAGCACCGGCAATCCTTCGGAAAAGATGCTCCACAAAACGCTTGCCACAAAGCCGAAGACGATGAGCAGCGCCAGATACATCAGCGTTCTGAAAATATATTCTTCTATGTATTTCATTCTACTTTTATGCTTTTAAGATACAGGCGCGCCACCAAGTTAAACAGCAGCACGACGAAAAACAAGATGAAGGCGGCAAACATCAAAGCCGACTCGTAAAGCGGCAGAGAAAGCATCTCGCCGTAGTTGTTGGCTATAAGTGCCGGAATTGGATAGCAGGCATCGAGCAGCGAATTTGGAATGATGATGAGGTTTCCGCACACCATCAGCACGGCTATCGTCTCGCCAAGGGCACGGCTCACGGCAAGCACCACCGACGCCACGATGCCCGGCAGTCCCTTGCGCAGAACGATGTGCTTTGTTGTCTGCCATCGTGTTGCGCCCAAAGCCAGAGAAGCCTCGCGGAGTTCGCGGCTCACGTTGCCGAAAATCTCGACAAAAAGGCTGATGAGCAGCGGCAGAACCATAACGCTCAACACTACCGCACCCGACAACAGCGTATAGCCCGATGTAACCGTACCTACGGCAGGACCGACAATATCGCTCACTATCGGCACGATGACGAGCGTTCCCCACACGCCGTAGATTACCGACGGCAGCGAAGCTAGAATGTCGAGCAGAGGATAGATGTACCTGCGCACAACGCTCCTACTGTATTCGGTAAGCAGAACAGCCATAAGGAGCGAGATGGGCAGGGCTATGGCAATGGCAACGCCCGTAACGTAGAACGTGCCCATGATGAATGCCAAGAATCCGAACTTGTTGTTCATAGGCCTCCACTCGGATGTGGTGAGGAGGTCGGAAAGCGTATGCTCGTGAATGATGTCGGATGATTTCAGCCAAAGCCCGACAGCCATGGCAATAACCATGAGCATCGAAAAAAGCGTAAAGCCGGTCATCAGTCCGCCGGCAACCTTGTCTTTTGCAATTCTATAGTTCATAGCCATCTCCTCCACCAAGGTTTACGTTCAACTTTAATCAGAGGTGCGCCGCCCTCGCCGTATATTGCCACCAGATGGTCTGAATAGGCAAAGTCGAGCGTCTTCCACGAGTCGGGCAGATGCGCAATGCTGCGACTGAAGATGCTGCTGCCCGTAACCACGCTTATCTCACCTCTCAACACGTCGCGCGCCTGAATCTTGCCCTCGCTGCGATAACTATTCGGAACAGGTTCGCCACCACGCATCACGGCGTAGTTGCTTGCGCCGCACAGCGTTCCGTACTTCTTTACTGCGAGATAGAGGGCCTGAAGGGCGTTCGATTTCAGATAATCGGCTCCGTCCATGTAGACTATCCACTCGCCCGATGTCAACTCAAGCCCCTTGTGCCGGGCACTCCACAACGGAACCTCGGCATCAAGACGGACATATCTCATACGTCTGTCGAACAGATACGACCGCACCTGAAACTCGCTCGCATCCGTCGAGGCATTATCAATTATGATGCACTCCCATTGCTGCACGGTTTGCGCCACAAGCGACTGGAGTGCCGAGATAATGCTCTTTTCCTGATTGTGTAATGTTAAAATGATACTAATCATTATCTTTCTTTATTACTGATTTTGGTTGCAAAGGTAGACATACGGCAACACACATACAATCGCCATGAATAGCCATAAGCATAGCATATTTATGTTATTGACAGCAATGTTTTTTATGCCTATTTTTGCACCGAAAAAACATAATAAAACGACAATGAAAGATTTTAACCCAACACAAAAATTCGACAAAATCGAACACAACGGTCTGGAGGTCAGAAACCTGAACATCCACATCGGCGATGTTCATATACTTAAAGATGTGAACGTAACTATTCCGAAGAACAAGATAACATGTATCATCGGTCCGTCGGGCTGCGGAAAGAGTACGCTTCTGCGAACCTTCAACCGCATCATCGACACAACCGAGGGCGTGAAGATTGACGGCGACGTACTCTTTGGCAACCACAACATCGTAAAGTCGCACGGCAGCAGGCTGATAGAGCTTCGCCGACACATCGGTCTCGTTCCGCAGCGTCCGTGCCCTCTGCCTATGTCGATATTCGACAACATAGCCTACGGATGCCGCATCCACGGAATAAGGAACAAGGAGAAACTGAATGCCATTGTTGAGCATTATCTGCGCAACATCGGCCTGTGGGACGAGGTGAAGGAGCGTCTGCACACGCCGGCATCGCGTCTGTCGGGCGGACAGCAGCAACGTCTGTGTCTGGCGCGCTCGCTCGCCGTCGAGCCGTCGGTTCTGCTGGCAGACGAGAGTACATCTGCTCTCGACCCTATTTCATCAAAAAAGGTAGAGCAACTTTTCGTCGACCTAAAACGCGACTACACCATCGTAATCGTTACGCACACGCTTCAGCAGGCGCAGCGAATTGCCGACAACGTAATCTTCATGTATCTTGGCGAGGTTATTGAACAGGGCACGGCGCAAGAGGTCTTCAACAATCCGCAGAAAGAACTTACAAAGCGATACCTTAACGGAGCATTCTCTTAAAAAAATCTAATCAGAAAGAACCATGAGCATAGCAAATTCTCTTACCGAAATAATTGGCAGAACGCCACTCCTTAGGCTCAACAGATTCTCGGCCGAAAGCGGAATAGTAAACCCGATTGTAGCAAAGATCGAATCGTTCAACCCGGGCAGGAGCGTGAAAGACCGCATAGCCCTTGCCATGATTGAAGATGCCGAGAAGAAGGGCGTGCTAAACGCCGGCGACACGATAATAGAGCCAACATCGGGCAACACCGGAATAGGTCTCGCGCTTGTATGTGCCGTAAAAGGCTATCACCTTATACTCACGATGCCCGAAACAATGTCGATAGAACGCCGCAACATCGTAAAGGCCTACGGCGCAGAAGTTGTTCTTACCGACGGCAAGGACGGAATGGTTGGCTCGATAAAGGCGGCGAAGAGGCTGCACGATGCCATTCCCAATTCCATCATTCTGCAACAGTTCGAGAACAAGGCAAACCCAAACTGCCACTTCGAGACAACAGGTCCTGAACTGTGGCAGCAGACGGGCGGCAACATAGACATCTTCATTGCCGGCGTCGGAACAGGCGGAACAGTTAGCGGCATAGCCCGATTCCTGAAATCGCAGAACTCAAAGATAAAGGTATATGCCGTTGAGCCGAGCACATCGGCGGTACTTAACGGCAAGCCAAGCGGTCCGCACAAGATTCAGGGCATTGGCGCAGGCTTCATTCCAAAGACGTACAACGAGGATTTTATTGACGAGGTGCTCGACATAGACAACGATGAGGCTATCGTAGCCAGTCGCGAGCTTGCCACAAAAGAGGGGCTTCTGCTTGGCATCAGCTCGGGAGCGGTGGCGCGCGCCGCACAGATAATAGCGCAGAAGCCCGAAAACAACGGAAAAAACATCGTTACGCTTTTTCCCGACACGGGCGAGCGTTACCTGTCAACAACGCTCTTTGCCTACGACGAATATCCGCTATAAAATCGCTTACGTTAGCCCATTCGGAGGGAGTTTGTTGGCAAAGCGAATTCCCTCCTTTTTTAGCCGATTTATTGAACTGAATATCAAGCCGAAATTGCCGCTATGTTCAGCCGAATTTGCAATTTGGCTGTGAAAAAAGTCGGGAATTTACAATTCCCACCGCTGAAAAAAAAGTAACGCAAAACGTACAACTTTCACGCGTAACATCTTGTCGCACAGCGACAAGGCGAGTTGCAAACTCGCATATTTTGATGCTGCGGAATTGCAAATTCCGCAGAACGGGGTACATTTTTACTACATATTTGCATCAAAACTTTGGACGGCAATATAGATATGACTTGTATCATACCCCATGTTTTTTTTGGGTTTTGGCCATTTTAGTAAATCGTGATTCTTGATACTCAGTTCCTCGTTTTTGGCACAAGGAACGAAATCACGAAATCTCAGCACCTTGTTTTCCAGCATCATATCACGAACATGTGCAGATACAAATATCTTTCTATTTGCAAAAATCCATCTCCGAAAAATTCCTTGCTCTTGTAAATGTGAGGCAATGGATGCTCTTGTAGCGGATAGTAGCCAAACGTCATTGCGTCATATTTTGTCACGCCGCACTTAGGGCATTTCAAGGATTCGTAATAAGACAAATCTAATGGTTCATCAATCACGGGGAGCACCAATTGCACATATTCTTCGATGATTGGGTTTTCTTTGTTCTTTTTATACTTTCGTACCACTACTGTCCGGAATAATTATACAACACGCTTATAATTAAGTGAATTTCAAACATTTATATTGTATATAAGTTTTTCTGATAGAAAAACTT
>JAEEGI010017791.1_pt1 | contig 14524 bp, 11 predicted proteins | sample 8958751 | NCBI WGS metagenome assembly JAEEGI01 (sample SAMN16246545, study PRJNA631951) | gut metagenome | biome: gut microbiome; feature: rumen; material: KS-attached | host: Bos | place: Iran: Karaj | collected 2018-10
CTGCTCACCTGACTGGCCCTGGCCTGACTCGCCCTGACCCTGCTCGTCATCAATGATTACCTTGCCTTCGCCAAGAACAAGTTCTGAGCCCTCAAAGAGCTGCATTCCTGAAGGTACTGTCATCTGGTTGTTGCTTGTGCCGCCAAGTCCCTTTACGCAAGGGCTGTTTGAATAATCCCACTTACCAGGAGCTGTGAATCTGAGCTGAAGTTCGCACTTGCACTCACTCTGTCCGCCTGGATAGATCTGTGCGCCTGAAAGGTCAACATCTACATAGTAGAGGCCGTCCTGATCAGCTGGCTTGAAGCCTGAAATCTTAACCTTGTGCTGCATGTATGTTGTAGAAACAGTCATATCAGATGCGCTGTATCCCTGTGCAAGTACATCACTAAGGTCGAAGAAAAGACGAAGCTTTAAGTTATCTGTATTTCTTGCAGGCCATGCTGTGTGGTTCTCAATAACGGCCTTGATCTCAACAAAGTTGATCTTGTTGTTCTTATCCTGAGCATTGATGCCAGCCTTAAGAACGAACTCGCCTCCATCGGTCTGCTCAATAGCAGTTGGAGTTGCTACAGCGCCGTAACCATTCTTCTCATAGAGATATGCACATGCGCCTGTGAAGCCTGCATTATAATCGCAAGCAACTTCGTTAGCGATATAATCGCTACGATCGTCAACGTAACTGTCGTTAGCACCACTTGGTCCACCTACAACAGCACCGACAAGTGTATGTCTTGATGTCTTAGGCTCAGCATTGAGGTTGTTTGACCAGCAACCATGAGCTGCTCTGTGGTGAGGATTCTTAGGTGACTGTGAGTTGTAACCAACCATGAAGTTCTGTCCTGAACTTCCAAGTGTGTAGTTAACAGTTCTCTCAATGTAAGCATTAGCATCAGCAATGTGCTGGCTGTCAGCCTTATCAAGTCCTACATAGATTGCATCTATGAAAGCCTGGTTATTAGCATAACGAACTGATCCCCACTGGCTGAGGAATGAAAGTCCGCCAGGGCTGATTGTAATAGGATTTGATCCAGCAAGCTTACCATTCCAGCAATCGATACTGTTCTCGATAGCTGTATAGTACTTATCCTTACCTGTAAGTTCTGCAAGAAGAAGGCAAGCGCCCATGTGAGTGTCATCCCATGACATTGTCCATGAGTAAGCCATCTCTGTGCCGCCCTGGAACTCTGTACCAAAGTTCTCAGCATACTGCTCAGCCTTTGTAAGGTAAGTCTTGTCGCCTGTAGCCTTGTATAACCAGCAGCCTGCAAGTGCAAGCTCATCATAGAATCCACTATAGGATGTATAGAATCCGCTAGCAGCTGTATATCCGGCATCACTCTTAGCTCTTTCTGCCATTCCGAAAAGAGTCTTAGCGTGTGCTAAATATGTAGCGCTAAGTGAAGGATCAGAGTTCTTGAATACAAGAGAAGCAACTGCAAGAGATGCTGCAGCTTCACCTGTAACACATGAACCACCATTAGCTGAAGTGTCATCTACCTTGTATGAAGGTCTGTCCATCTTGAGCTCAACAAGCTCTGGAGCTCCCCAGAAGCCGTGATCCTTGCCGCCGTCACCTACCTGATAGTAGTAAGTACTTGAATCTGGATTACATTTTACAAAATAGTCATTGGCCCACTGAATGTCGTGGAGCATCCACTTTTCCTGGCCTGACTGGGTATATGCCTTAGGATTGTTAAGATATGACCATCCAAGGATCATAGATGAATATGCCATAGGCAGATTGAACTTAACGTTATCACCTGCATCATACCATCCGCCTGTAAGATCAAGGCCATTATCTCTACCATCGTTTAATCCTGAGTCAGCTCTCCAGTTAGTTCTTGATAAGGTTTCCTCTGAAAGCTTACCTGACTCCTGAAGCTGATAGAACAACAATGATTTCGCCAACGCATCCCCATAATTGTAGTTGCCAGCAGCCTTTACATTTACTGAAGGAAGACTAAGTCCTCCAACCACCATAAAAGCTGATAACGAACACACCAATGCCTTTTTGCAAAAAGTTTTTGTTACTTTATGCATAAAACACATTCCCTCCTTAATTTGTTATGTTATTTAAACGATATCTGCGCGCTAGATATCATCAAAATCAAGAACTAGTTTCCGAGAAAATGGCTTAAATACTGCATTTCGAAATTGTTACAATATTCGTAGTATTCTGAAAGTTTTTGCATTTTTGTAATTTTCAGATGCATTTGGCATAATTGTCAGTTAATTTCAATACTTATATTAACTTAAACGTTTTAGCTTGTAAATGTTTTTTAATACATTTTTAATTGATTTTTAAATTTTGTTACATTTTACTTAACATATTTTTGTTTTAAGTATCACTAATTTATTAACGAAAAAAGGATATCAGTTTTCGTAAACTGATATCCTTCATCAAATCTTTTTTTCGTATTAACCCTGATTCTGTTTCTCAACAAGGTGGTCCCCGCAGTATTTCTCGCGAAGTTTCGGTTTATCTATCTTACCTGTAGCGTTTCGAATAACGTGATCAAAAATGATTTTTCTAGGTCTCTTATACCTTGGAAGATCAACACAGAAAGCATCGACCTCTTCCTCAGTAAGAGACATACCCTCTTTTACCTGAATGATGGCTGCAGCAATTTCACCAAGTCTGGCATCTGAAAGGCCTATTACAGCAGCGTCATGAATCTTATCATTCTTCATTAGGAAGTTCTCAATCTGAACTGGATACAGGTTCTCACCACCAGAAATAATAACATCCTTTTTACGATCTACAAGGAATATGAAGCCGTCCTCATCCTGACGAGCCATATCTCCTGTAAAGAGCCAGCCATCCTTGAGGATTTCATCTGTAGCTTCTTTATTCTTGTAATAGCATACCATTACACCAGGTCCCTTAACACAAAGCTCTCCGATCTCGCCCTGGGTAACAGGCTTGCCTTCCTCGTCAACAATTTTGGTCTTCCAGCCGTAGCCTGGAACTCCGATAGCTCCAACCTTATGAACATTTTCCATTCCAAGGTGCACACAGCCAGGACCAGTTGATTCAGATAATCCGTAGTTGGTGTCATACTTATGATCTGGGAAGTACTCAAGCCAGTGTCTTACAAGACTTGGTGGAATTGGCTGAGCGCCGATGTGCATGAGTCTCCACTGAGACAGCTTGTAATCTTCTATTTTGAGCTTACCACTATCAAGTGCAGCCAGAATGTCCTGTGCCCACGGAACAAGGAGCCATACTATTGTACAATGTTCCTCAGAAACAGCTCTGAAAACCGCCTCTGGAGAATTACCTTTCAAAAGAACTGCTCTGCTTCCTGTAAAGAGTGATCCAAACCAGTGCATCTTGGCACCAGTGTGGTACAGAGGAGGTATGCAAAGGAAACAATCATTATGAGTTGTCTCGTGATGCATAGCTTCCATCTTGGCAGACTGCATAAGAGCTGTATGTATATGTAAAATAGCCTTAGGAAATCCTGTTGTACCTGATGAGAAGTAAATTGCAGCATCGTCGCTATCTTCTATTAAAACTCTAGGTGCAACAGATGAAGCATTTGATGCCTGTCTGAAGTAGTCCTCAGCATAGGATGGACACTGATCTCCAACATAATATAGAAGCATTTCCTTTTTAAGCTTCTGAGCGATATCCTCAATACGTCCAATGAATTCTGGACCATAGAATAAAACGTCGGAGTCAGAAGCCTTTAAACAATAGTCAATTTCCTCTGAATCAAATCTGAAGTTAAGCGGAACAGCTATTGCTCCTGATTTAAGAATTCCAAAGTATATTGGTAACCACTCAAGGCAGTTCATTAGAAGAATCGCACATTTCTGTCCCTTCTTGATTCCTCTTTCCATGAGCATGTTGGCTACTCTGTTAGCCTTTTCATCAAATACAGACCAGGTGATCTGTCTTCTGTAATATGCTGTTGATGTTGGCTGAATCAGTTCATATTCTTTCCAAGTAACTCTCTGTTCCTCCCTGATCTCGGGATTGATCTCAACAAGAGCAACCTCTTCCCCATAAAGTTTGCTGTTTCGTTCTAGTAAATCTGTAATCGGCATAATATTGTAATCCCCTTCTTGTACGCTTTAAAGTACTAAAGTACAGTATATCGAATTTAAATTAAAAGGTCAAACACTCTTACGAATTTAACTTGATTTTATTGACCAATTTTATTATTCTGTTATAAGGGTTTACTTTATCGCTTTAAATCATAAACTTGTTTTACAGTTTAATGCGTTAAAAAAGAAGTTTTGTAGGAGGTATTTTAATGAGTTTGTCAAACACTAAGCAGCTCATGCTGGGCAATAAGGCTGTTGCCCGTGGTCTCTATGAGGCCGGTGTCTGTTTTATCTCAAGTTATCCTGGAACTCCCAGTACTGAGGTAACAGAAGAAGCTGCTAAATATGAAGAAATCTATTGTGAATGGGCACCTAACGAGAAGGTTGCTATGGAGTCAGCCTTTGGTGCATCACTCGCTGGTCGTAGAGCATTCTGTGCTCAGAAGCACGTCGGTCTCAATGTGGCAGCAGATCCACTTTATACAATGTCATATACAGGAGTTAACGCAGGTCTCGTTATCGTTGTTGCAGATGATGCAGGTATGCACTCTTCACAGAACGAGCAGGATTCAAGACATCACGCTATCGCAGCCAAGGTTCCTATGATTGAGCCTTCAGATTCTGCTGAAGCACTTGAATTTACTAAGCTTGCATACGAATTATCTGAGAAGTTCGATACTCCTGTTCTTCTCAAGATGTGCACAAGAGTTGCACACTCACAGTCAATTGTTGAGACAGGTGATAGAACTGTTCCTGATAAGCCATATGAGAAGAACATTGCCAAGTACGTTATGATGCCAGGTAATGCCAAAAAGCGTCATCCTATCGTTGAGCAGCGTACCAAGGATCTCATTGCATATGCTGAGAACTGCCCTCTTAACAGAGTTGAAATGGGCGATACCAAGATTGGTATCATCACCTGCTCCACTTCATATCAGTACGTAAAAGAGGTATTTGGTGACAGCGTAAGCGTTCTCAAGCTTGGAATGACCAATCCTCTTCCAGAGAACCTTATCAAAGACTTCGCTGCCAAAGTAGATAAGCTCTACGTTGTAGAGGAGCTTGATCCTATCATCGAAAATCACGTTAAGTCTCTTGGGCTTGAAGTTACAGGCAAAGACCTTCTTCCTATCTGTAATGAGTTTTCACAAACACTCATTGCCAAATCCTTTGATAAGGAAGTCGCTAGTTCTTTTACCCTTGAAGAAAATATACCTAACAGACCTCCAGTAATGTGCGCAGGCTGCCCTCACAGAGGTTTGTTCTACACTCTTAAAAAGAATAACTGCACTGTTCTTGGTGATATCGGATGCTATACACTTGGCGCTGTTCCACCACTTGGTGCAATTGAAATGACACTTTGCATGGGCGCTTCAATTGGTGCTCTTCACGGCTTTAATAAGGTTCGCGGTGCAGAAAGCGAGCACAAGACTGTAGCTGTTATCGGTGATTCAACCTTTATGCATTCCGGTATGACAGGACTTGCTAACGTTGCTTATAACCAGTCTAATTCCACAATAGTTATCGTAGATAACTCTATTACAGGTATGACAGGTCATCAGCAGAATCCTACAACAGGCTATAACATCAAGGGTGATCCAGCAGGCAAGATTGATCTCGAGGCACTTTGCAAGGCTATGGGCTTTGAGCGCGTAAGAGTTGTTGATCCATATAACCTTGATGAATGTGACAAAGTATTAAAGGAAGAGCTTGCAGTTGATGCTCCTTCTGTAATTATTTCCAGAAGACCATGTGCTCTTCTTAAATATGTTAAGCACAACAAGCCACTTAAGGTTAACACCGACAAGTGCGTTGGCTGTAAGTCATGTATGAGAATTGGTTGCCCTGCTATTTCCATGAAGGATGGCAAGGCTAGCATTGATACAACACTTTGCGTTGGCTGCAACGTATGTAGTCAGCTTTGTCCAGTAGGAGCCCTTGAAGCTCCAGAAAGGGAGGCATGATTACTATGGAAACTAAGAATATTATGATTGTTGGCGTTGGAGGACAGGGTTCTCTTCTTGCCAGCAAATTACTTGGTCACCTTCTTCTCAATCAGGGCTATGATGTTAAGGTTTCAGAAGTACACGGAATGAGCCAGAGAGGCGGCAGCGTTGTAACATACGTAAGATATGGAGATAAGGTTTACTCTCCTGTCATTGATAAAGGAGAAGCTGATTTCATCGTATCCTTCGAGGCATTAGAGGCTGCCAGATGGCTTCCATTCCTAAAAAAGGATGGCCAGATCGTAACTAATACTCAGCAGATTGATCCAATGCCTGTTATTACAGGTGCAGCTGAATATCCTGCTGATCTTGTGAGCAAGTTAAAGGCTACAGGTGCCAAGGTAGATGCTCTTGATTGCCTCTCACTTGCAGAGGAAGCTGGTTCAGCCAAGGCTGTTAACATCGTTCTTCTTGGAAGACTCTCTCACTACTTCGATCTTCCAGAAGATGCTTGGATGAAATCACTTGAAGCCAATGTTCCAGCCAAGTTCCTTGAGATGAACAAAAAGGCCTTTGAGCTTGGCAAAAATCACGCTTGAAAAATGTAACTAATTAACGTTTATAAATGGGAAAAGTTAGCTTGGGAGAAAACTTATGGAGCAATACTATCAGAAAGAAATAGAAACTGCCTCCGTCGATGAACTTAGGAGGATTCAGAGCGAAAAGCTTGTTAAACAGGTTAAGCACGTATGGGATAATGTCCCATACTATCGTAAAAAAATGGAAGAAAAAGGTGTAACACCTGACGACATTAAGTCAGTAGATGACCTTCATAAGCTCCCATTTTTATCCAAAAAAGATTTAAGAGATGCATATCCTACAGGACTTCTTGGAGCTCCTATGAAGGACTGCGTACGTATCCACTCAACTTCAGGAACTACTGGTAAGCGTGTTGTAGCTTTTTATACTCAGCATGATATTGACCTCTGGGAAGACTGCTGCGCAAGAGCAATCGTAGCTGCTGGTGGAACTAATGAAGATATTTGTCAGGTTGCATACGGCTTTGGTCTTTTCACAGGCGGCGCTGGTCTTAATGGCGGATCTCACAAGGTGGGCTGCCTTACAGTTCCTATCAGTTCCGGTAACACTGACCGACAGATGATGTTCATCCAGGATCTTGGTGCAACCATCATCTGCTGCACTCCTAGCTACGCTGCTTATATTTCAGAGAGATACAAAGAAGAAGGCTATGCTCCTGAGGATATTCCTCTTAAGGCTGGTATCTTCGGTGCAGAGGCCTGGAGCGAGGAAATGCGCCAGAAAATCGAGTCTTCTCTTGGAATCAAGGCTTATGACATTTATGGTCTTACAGAATTGTCTGGTCCTGGTGTTGCTTATGAGTGCTCAGCTCAGGATGGTATGCACATCAATGAGGACCACTTCATTGCAGAGATCATTGATCCAGATACAGAAGAAGTTCTTCCAGAAGGTTCACAGGGTGAGCTTGTCTTCACAGCTGTAGACAAGGAAGCCTTCCCAATGCTCAGATATCGTACAAGAGACATCTGTAAACTCACAAGGGGTAAATGCTCCTGCGGAAGAACCTTTATCAAAATGGCTAAGCCTATGGGACGTTCTGATGACATGCTTATTGTCAGAGGTGTCAATGTATTCCCAAGCCAGATCGAAACAGTTCTTCTCAACAATGGTTATGCTGCAAATTACCAGATTGTTGTAGACCGTCAGAATAATACAGACTCTTTGGATGTACAGGTTGAGATGACTCCTGAGATGTTCACAGATAACGTTGGTGAAATCGAGGAACGTCAGAAAAAGCTTGCAACAGACATGCATTCAATGCTTGGTATCAAGGTTCGTATCTCACTCCTTGCTCCTAAGTCAATTGCCAGATCAGAAGGCAAAGCTGTCCGTGTAATCGACAAGCGTAAGATTTAATATCTGTTTAATTGCATTAACACACACGTAAAGAGTAAACTATAGTTAGATACTATATAGGAGGCAAATATGAGTATAAAACAGATATCCGTCTTTCTTGAAAACAAACCTGGAACTCTCAAAAAACTCACCAGTGTTATGGCTAAAAACAATATAGATATGCGTGCTACTTCTCTTGCAGAGACCAAGGATTTTGGTATTGCGAGAATCATTGTAGATGATGCTCTTGAGGCAGTTAATACCTTAAAGGAAAATGACTTTGTTGCAAGCCTCACTCCTGTTCTTGCAGTTGAAATCCCTGATGAAGCAGGCGGACTTGATAAGCTTCTTGATGTATTTGCTAATGCAGAAGTTAACATCGAGTATATGTATGCATTCCCAGGCAGAGGTACAGAGGGCCATGCTTACATGATCTTCCGTGTAGGTGATACTAAGGCTGCCGAAGCTAAGCTCACAGGTAAGGGCCTTAAGATCCTTTCACAGGAAGATATCGCAAATATCTGATTCATATATCTATTATCAAAAATAAGGATTGCTTCGTTGCAGTATTTACTGTATCGAAACAATCCTTTTTTATTCTCTATGAAAAGAACTACTGTATATAGATAAATGTATTCTTCCTGAATACATTGACAATATTACCGAGGGCTGAATAAATAAGACCAAAGCAATATATCAGCACAACAGTATTATGTTTGGAACTAAACGCAATACATGCTATAGCAAGGAAAATATCAAAAAGGCCATGAGCAAATTTAAACTTCCAGGTAGTAGCGCCATACTTCCTTGTCTCATTAACTCTCAATATCTCTACAAGGCCAGCAAAGCCATGGATAAGCGCAAGATACATCAGTATATAGCCCCTTGGAAGGTCATACAAAGTACCTGTAAAAAGGCCTATATCCAAGAGGAAAACTCCCTTATATAGAGCTCTTTTACCACCTACCATAAATCTTGTTAGAGTAAAAAAATCATATAGCTCTTTAATTCCACTTACTAAAAGTACAAGTGAAATCAAAATAACTATCAGGCTATAGCCAAGCTCAGGCATTCTCATAATTATTATTGCCAGCGCTATGGTAGCCAGCGAATATATTAGCACTGATATTTTCTGAAACGTTGTCATGCAGTCTCCTCTTTTTTAGGAATACGGATTTCTTTGGTAAATCCTACCAGTATATTACCAGATTTAAATATCTCATTAGTAACCATTCCCTTGTGAGAAATAGCTCCCATAATGAATTTGGCTAGAAAAGTCCTACTTCTGTTTCGTCTATTGGAGTTATTAAACTCCTCTATATACTTATCTGAGTCAAAAGCAGGTATTTCTTTTCCCGAAAGGCTTTCTCCAAATGCCTTCCAGTCATCTGAAGCATCTGGCTGCTTTTTCCTAAGTATGGAATCTATCTGGTCTTTGAACTGACTAATATCATCAAAGGCGTAAGTATCTTTCTCAAATACTTCTATTTCACCTCTAAGGTACTTCATCGCCTGAACCATCTGAGCAAAGGCCATCATATAGTCAGATGGATTGTCTTTTACTATGTCCTTGTAATCATTCCAGGCTGGAACATACCTGTACTTCATATAAGAGTAATCAGGTAAATGCCCTGCTCTTCCATGTCCCAGATTCATTATGGAGTGTTCATTCCCCTGAAAAAGACTGTTAGTAAATATCCCCTTATCAAGATCGTCAGGAGTAGTTGCACTGTGCCTGAACTTGATACTCTTCTCACACTCTGTGCCGTCTTCAGAAGTATATATTTCAGTAAATTCATTAGTAGTATTATTTATTACAAGCGAAGGGGTTCCTGCAAAATTCATATGTGCCCAGGTATCAGCAAGTACATGCATTGCTATTCCAACAGATTGAAGTGGCTTATTCTTGGCAAGCTCAACTGTCTTAACCACAAGATCACCATTAGGCCCACAGATGAGTCTGTATTTATGCATGTATCTCTTAGTCCTGTGTGGCTTTTGGGCGTACAGATCACGAGGAAGGAAATGGAAGGATGCCCATATCCTGGTTATTTCCTGAAGTCCCAAAATATCTGTTCTGGCATCCATCATCTCAAGCTGGAGCTGAGTCGTCGCAGCAATATGAGGCGCTTTTATTCTGTTTAAAAAGGTTTTTGAGCATAGATCCACAAGCTGCGCACTATAAGCAATATCAAGCGCTTCTTCATGTTCGTAGCCAGCTATGATTGCCGCGCAGTAGGTGGCATAATAATGAAAATCTATCTGCATATCAGCTATTTAGCTCCTTTTTAATCTTAAGAACTTTAAATGAGGAATAGATCATATCAAGTAAAAGAAATATGAGTGTCATATCAAGTACCACAGCAACAATAATAGTATCTATGGTATCTGAATCAGAAAATTTGTCGTTATAGTTAAACAGTCCAAGGATTGAAAAAAAGGCATAGATAATTGCCCATACCAGAAAGCCTTTTCTGATTCTCTTTTTGCTCGTAATATCAACCTTGCTAAATTTAACAGCCCCAAGACCAATCCTTACATGAAAAAGAATTGATATTAAAAACACAAGCATTACTGCGCCAATCAGAAAATATTTGAATCCATCATAAACAGATTCATCTACGCCGACAATATCATAGATGTTATCTGTTCCATACGCGATCGATAAAAAGAATTTAAAGGCGACCCAAATGGAATACAGGATAACGTAAACACCGCTGATTGCTATATTAGATTTATATTTTCTAAGAAGTGTCCTAACCTCTTCGTCCATACTAATCTCCATAAAAGAAATATTTATTATTACGTCAATACATAAATTATATCACAAGCATAATGCATTAAAAATGGAGCTCATAAAATGAGCTCCATCTGTGTTTCTTTAACTCGCATTCCCATCTTGTCATAGAACTTTCTGGCACTTTCATTGCCTTCCCAGACATTTAAGCTAACTTCATAGCAGTCAAGTTTTCTAGCCTCCTCTTTGACGAATTCAAAGAGCCTGGTTCCAACATGCTGATCTCTGAAATGTTGATCCACACACAGATCATCAACAAAAAGAGATGTGAACGGAACCATTGTACTGGCAAAAGGCTGCTCCTTTAGGATGCAGAATGCATATCCCATTACAGTATCGTTTTTGTCTACTGCAACATATATGGGTCTTTTATCATCTATAAGTATTTCTTTTAACTCTTCTCTACTGTACTTAGTAGTACCTGATACAAAAATATCCGGACGTATATGGGCATGTAGCTCAAGTACCTGTCCAAGTAAATTCAAAATGCTGTCAATATCACGTACTTTGGCTCTTCTAATGTCCATCGTATTCCCCCTAACTAGTAAAAATCTCAGGCAACTCCCTCGTTCTCATCAGAAAGTGATGTGCTCTGATGCACAAGAACTTCTTTATTATAGCATGCAAATGCACCGTCAACCAGTGCCTTATCAGGCTTTTTGGTAAATGCTGATACAGCAGGAACAATCACAAGACCAGCGATCATGCAGAATGCACCGGCGTTAATAGGTGACTGTAAAAGAGCTGGGAAGCTGCTACGAACAAGCATGTTGGCAAGCATAACTACAGTTGAGAATACAAAGCTACACCATACGCCTGCCTTGGTTGTGCCCTTCCAATATAAGCCATAAAGGAATGGTGCAAGGAATGCACCTGCAAGTGCGCCCCATGAAACACCCATGAGCTGAGCGATAAATGTTACGTTCTGCTTGTACTGAACGATTGCGATAACTACTGAAATAGCTACGAATACAACGATCAAAAATCTCATGATAAAGAGCTGCTTCTTTTCATCCATATCTTTTACCACATGGCCCTTTAAAAGATCCAGTGTAAGAGTTGAGCTACTTGTAAGAACAAGTGAAGAAAGTGTTGACATAGAAGCTGATAAAACAAGGACAACAACTACTGCAATGAGAATATCAGGAAGTCCTGAAAGCATTGCAGGAATGATGCTGTCATATCCGCCTGCAGCTATATCTACTCTGTCTGAGAAAAGACGTCCAAAGCCGCCAAGGAAGTAGCATCCACCAGCAACGATAAACGCAAACATTGTTGAAACGATAGTTCCCTTTGAAATAGACTTCTCACTCTTAATTGCATAGAATTTCTGAACCATCTGAGGAAGTCCCCAGGTTCCAAGAGATGTAAGGATTACAACCCCCAGAAGATTAAGTGGATCTGGTCCAAAGAAAGAAGCGAAAATACCAGGAGTTGTTGATACTGTCTCGTCAGAAATTCTTGCAAGTCCGTCAAGAGAAGCAAGAAATCCACCTTTACTGCCAAGAACAGAAAGAACAACCGCTGTGATTCCTATGAGCATGATAATACCCTGAATGAAGTCGTTGATAGCTGTAGCCATATATCCTCCAGCAATTACGTAGATACCTGTCAGAACAGCCATAACAATAACGCATACAGAATAGTCAATGTTGAAGGCCATTCCAAAGAGTCTTGAAAGACCATTATAAAGAGATGCTGTGTAAGGAATAAGGAAAATGAATGTGATGATTGATGCAGCTATCTTAAGAGAATTACCGCCAAATCTTGCAGCAAAGAACTGTGGCATTGTAGCAGAATTAAGATGTTGAGTCATGATTCTGGTACGTCTTCCAAGGATACGCCAAGCAAGAAGTGAACCAATAAGCGCATTACCGATTCCTACCCATGTAGCTGCGATACCATATTTCCAACCAAACTGTCCAGCGTAACCTACGAAGATAACAGCTGAAAAATAAGATGTTCCATAAGCAAATGCTGTAACCCATGGACCAACAGATCTTCCACCAAGAACAAATCCGTTTACATCAGTAGAATTCTTCCTACAGATAAAACCGATTGCCAGCATAGTGGCGAAGAAAACTAGAAGTAACAAAACTTTGATGATCATAAATACCCTCCATAACCCCTTTTTATTCATGTTTTTGACTAAAAGATGTCGTCTTTAATACTTTAACGCTTTAAATCGTGTTGGTCAATCATATTTTCATATTTATTAGCACTAAATAATAAAAAATAAGCAAAAAAAGATTACAAATACCAAAACATCCGTGTTATTATATGTCTGTTGTTTATTACATCTTATAAAAGGAGCAAAGGTTATGAAATTATTTGTTGACACAGCCAATATTGAAGAAATTAGAAAAGCTAATGACATGGGGGTTATCTGCGGCGTTACTACTAACCCATCACTTATCGCTAAGGAAGGAAGAGACGTTTACGAAGTAGTTAAAGAGATCGCTTCTATCGTAGATGGTCCTATCTCAGGTGAGGTTAAGGCTACCACAACTGATGCTGAGGGCATGATCGCTGAGGGACGTGAGATTGCTAAGCTTCACAAGAACATGGTAGTTAAGATTCCTATGACTGTAGAAGGTCTTAAGGCTTGTAAGGTCCTTTCAAGCGAAGGTATCAAGGTTAACATGACTCTTATCTTCACAGCTAACCAGGCTCTTCTTTGCGCTAGAGCAGGTGCTGCATTCGTTAGCCCATTCCTTGGAAGACTTGATGACATCAGCGTTCGTGGTACAGATCTTATTTCAGAAGTTGCTGAGATCTTCAGCATCCACGGAATCGAGACAGAGATCATCGCTGCTTCTATCCGTCATCCTATGCACGTTACAGACTGCGCTCTTGCAGGTGCTGACATCGCAACAGTTCCTTACAAGGTAATCGAGCAGATGACACATCACCCTCTTACAGATGCTGGTATCGAGAAGTTCCAGAAGGACTACCTCGCAGTATTCGGTGAGTAATTGATTAACTGATTGAATAAAATAAAAGCTTAGAAAAATCAAATCGATTTTTCTAAGCTTTTTTATTTCATTCTTCTTGAATACACTCATCAATTGATTACTCAATCGAAGAGGTCACAAGTTAATTCATAATATCCTTGATATTTGCCTTTAGGTTGAGTTGAATTACATGGCTTCAATTCTTCATATTCTTCGAAGAGCTTTTGTAAATAGGTTGAATCTTTTATAGCTTTAACAACATCATCCTCACGCCCTTGATCATAGAGCCAGGAATAGAGTTCATTTGTATCTTGAATACCACTAGTATGGCCGTTGTTATAGCTTTCATCCTGAATAGCTTTTATATGACGCTCGTAAGAATATTCATTAACGCTCACTTCGATGATCTCCTTTCTGTAGTCGGTAAAGAAATCTCTAAGATTGTAATCATCTTCTGCTTCTCTAATATATTTTCGCACTTTTGTTACGAAAATGGAATAACCTTTAAGCGCCTGGCAGGCTTCCATCAGCTCCTTATTATGACCGCTGTTGATATTGAGAGCAGTTACTACTAGCTCTGCAGATGGGGTCTCAACTTTCTTTTTAAACATATCAGACAGTCTATAAATCACTTCATCTTCCATGGATGTGGTTCCATTGTAAAACACATAGAATCTTGGAGTTGGAATCTGTACCAAGGAAGGACCAAAGAGCTTATCATGCTGAATCAGCTCTTTGAGGTTGGCTGCAAGATAATATAGGTCTCGAAGGGGAATGTTCGGACTTATCGTTGATTGATGCTCAAAGATATTAAGTTCAAAATCAATGATAAATGA
>JAEEGI010017793.1_pt1 | contig 14522 bp, 22 predicted proteins | sample 8958751 | NCBI WGS metagenome assembly JAEEGI01 (sample SAMN16246545, study PRJNA631951) | gut metagenome | biome: gut microbiome; feature: rumen; material: KS-attached | host: Bos | place: Iran: Karaj | collected 2018-10
TAATCTACCTCCTTAAGCCGCTTTCTTTCCTTCTTTACGACGAACATATTCGCCTTTATAACGAATACCTTTACCTTTATATGGTTCAGGTTCTCTTATTTTTCTTACATTAGCTGCAAATTCAGATACTTTTTGTTTATCAATACCTTTTATAGTAATTTCTGTATTACTTACTAATTCACAACTAAGTCCTTGTGGAATTTCCACTACAACTGGATGAGAATATCCAGCATTAACAGTAATTTTATTTCCTTGAACATTGAAACGATATCCAACTCCAACTGCTTCAAGACTTTTTTCAAATCCTTTAGATACACCATCAATCATGCTTCCTACTAAAGAATTAATAGTACCTTGCATTATATTAGCAGTTTTAATAGTTTTCTTTTGAGTTGTTTTAACAACACCATCTTCAACTTTAACTTCTATTAATGGATTAACGTTTAACTTTAGTTCTCCCTTTTTACCTTTTACAGTAACTATATTATTTTCAACATTTACTTCTACACCTTCAGGTATAGTTAATTTTCTTTCACCAATTCTACTCATAATTACTTACCATATGTAGGCAAGGACTTCGCCTCCTAATCCTTCTTTTCTAGCTTCTTTATCAGTCATTAAACCTTTTGAAGTAGAAATGATTGCTATTCCTAGTCCATTAAGAACACGAGGAAGTTCTTCAACTGTTGCATATACACGCAATCCAGATTTACTAATTCTTTTTAATCCAGTAATAACTCTTTCTTTCTTAGCACCATATTTAAGTGTTAATGTAAGCTTATCACCAGTACTGTTTTTTTCATATTGGAAATCTTCAATATATCCTTCTCTTTTAAGAATTTCAGCAATTCCTAAAGTCATCTTTGTTCCAACAACTTCAACAGTAGAATATCTCATTGTATTAGCATTTCTAATACGAGTTAACATATCAGCTATTTTATCTTGTACAAACATATTTTTCCTCCTTCTTACCAACTAGATTTCTTTACGCCAGGTATTTGGCCTTCATTAGCTAGTTCTCTAAAACATATACGACATAATTTGAATTTAGATAGAACTGCATGTGGTCTACCACATCTTTCACATCTTGTATATTCTCTTGTTGAGAACTTTTGCTTTCTTTTATTTCTAACTTTAATACTTGTCTTAGCCATATTTACACCTAACCTTTAAATGGCATTCCAAATGCCTTTAGTAATGCTTTTGCTTCATCATTACTTTTTGCTGTAGTAACGAATACAATATCCATACCACGAATCTTATAAACGTTATCATATTCAATTTCTGGGAATATTAATTGTTCTTTAATTCCTAATGTATAATTTCCTTTTCCATCAAAAGCATTTCCTGATACTCCACGGAAATCTCTAACACGAGGAAGACCAATTTTAACTAATTTCTCAAAGAAATTGTACATATTTTCACCTCTTAATGTTACTTTAACACCAACAGGTTGTCCTTCTCTTAATTTAAAGCCAGCAATTGATTTACGAGCTTTAGTTACAACAGGTTTTTGTCCAGTAATAACTTCAAGATCCTTAACTGCTGCATCGATGAATTTAACATCATGGCTACCTTCACCAACACCCATATTAACAACTATTTTTTCTAATTTAGGAACTTGCATTACACTTGTATATTTAAATTCCTTCATCAAATCTTTTTTAATATCATTATTATATAAATCTTTAAATGTACTCATAAATTCACCTACTTACTAGCTTTCTTTGTAGATTTTTTTGAAGTAGTTTTTTCCTCTTTTTTAGATTCTTTCTTTACTTCTTTACTATCTACTAATTTTACATTTGATACATGGATAGGCATTTCAATATCGAAAATACCACCCTTATCATTATTTGTTCTAGGTTTTGAATGTTTTTTAGAAATATTTACACCTTCAACAACAATTTTATTTTCTTTCTTTAAAGTCTTTAATACTTTACCAGTTTTACCTTTATCTTCACCAGTAATAACTTTAACATTGTCATTAACTTTAATCTTCATATTTCCTCCTATAAAACCTCAGGAGCTAAAGATACGATCTTCATATAATCTTTATCTCTTAATTCTCTAGCTACTGGACCTAATACTCTTGTACCAATAGGAGTTTTATCATCTCTTATTAATACACAAGCATTGTCATCAAACTTAATATAAGAACCATCATCTCTTCTAACGCCTTCAACGCTTCTAACGATAACAGCCTTAACAACTCTTCCTTTAGGAATACTACTATTTGGAATAGCCTTCTTAACTGTTCCAACAACAACATCACCAATATTACCAGATTTTACTTTAGATCCACCCATAACTCTTATTACTAAAAGTTCACGTGCACCAGAGTTATCTGCTACTTTTAATCTTGTTTCCTCTCTAACCATAATATACCTCCTAAAGAATTACAGCTTTTTCTAGAACTGATACTAATTCATATCTTTTAGTTTTAGATAATGGTTTAGTCATTCTAATTCTAACTGTATCTCCTACTTTTGCTTCATTTTTTTCATCATGTGCTGTATACTTCTTAGAGTATTTAACACGTTTGTTATATAATGGATGTTTTTTATAAGTTTCAACTAAAACAGTAATTGTTTTTTCGTTTTTATCACTTACAACTTTACCAGTTAATTCTTGTACTCTTTTTTCCATTAATTATTACCTCCATCCATTTTTCTTTCTCTAAGAACAGTTTTCATCTTTGCAACATCTCTTCTTAATCTACGAAGTTCAACTGGATGCTCTAAAGTACCATTTGCTTGTTGCATTCTTTTTGTGAATAATTCTTCTTTAGTTTCTTTTATCTTTTTTGCTAAATCAGCATCAGATAATTTTCTAATATCTTTAATATCCACTACTATTCACCATCCTTTTTAATAAATTTACATCTGATAGGAAGTTTATGCGAAGCAAGTCTTAAAGCTTCTCTAGCTGTTGCTTCATCAATTTCACTTATCTCAAACATAATTTTTCCAGCCTTAACTACTGCAACGTATTCTTCTACGTTTCCTTTACCTTTACCTTGACGAGTCTCAAGAGGTTTCTTAGTTATAGGTAAGTGTGGGAAAATATTAATAAATACTTTTCCACCACGTTTCATATAACGTGTCATAGCAATACGAGCTGCTTCTATTTGACGAGCTGATACCCATGCTCCCTCAAGAGCCATAAGTCCATATTCACCTTTAGATAGTTCAGTATTTCCTTTTGCATGGCCATCATATGATAATCTGTGCGACTTTCTATATTTAGTTCTCTTTGGCATTAACATCTAAAGTCGCCTCCTTTTTTTCAACCCTTTTATTTCCTTTTGCAGGTAATATTTCATCTTTATAAATCCATACTTTTACACCAATTTTTCCATAAGTTGTGTTAGCTTCTGATTGTGCATAATCGATATCTGCACGAATTGTATGAAGAGGAACTGTACCTTCTGTATAACCTTCACTTCTAGCCATTTCAACACCATTTAATCTTCCAGAAACTAAAGTTTTAATACCTTTAGCTCCAGCTTTCATAGTATCTCTAATAGCTCTTTTTTGTGCTGCTCTAAATGGAGCACGATTTTCAATTTGTAATGCAATATTATCTGCAACTAATTTAGCATTTAAATTTGCATTCTTTTCTTCAACTATGTTAATAAATACTTCTTCATTAACAAGTTTAGATATTTTTTTACGTAAAGCATCAATATCTTCACCACCACGACCAATTATTACACCAGGTTTAGCAGTTCTGATTGTTACTTCAACTCTATTTTTCTTTCTTTCGATAATAACAGAAGATATAGATGCATCTTTAAGACTAGTTAAGATATATTCACGTATTTTTATATCTTTATTAAGATTATCAGCATAATCTTTTTTAGCATACCAACGAGAATCCCAATCTTTATTTACACCTAAACGGTATCCAACTGGATTAACTTTTTGTCCCATTATTTAGCATCTCCTTCCATTTTATTATCAGTTACAACAACTTTTATATGACTTGTTCTTTTATCATGTCTGTCTACATTTCCACGGCTAGCGAATTTAATTCTTTTTAATACTCTACCAGGATTAATAAAACATTCTTTAATAACTAAGTCTTCTTCCTTAGCACCATTATTATTAACTGCATTAGCTACTGCTGAGTTTAATACCTTTAATATCATAGTACTTGCTTTAGTATTAGTTGTAGTTAATATATTTCTAGCTGTTTTAACATCTTTACCTCTTACTAAATCCATAGTCATACGAGCAAGTCTTGGTTTAATTATTGCACCTTTATGAATTGCAAATGCTTCCATTATTTGTTACCTCCATGACCATTGAATTTACGAGTTAAAGCAAATTCTCCAAGTTTATGACCAACCATTTCTTCAGTGATATAAACTGGAATAAAATCTTTTCCATTATGAACAGCTATAGTATGTCCAACAAAGTCAGGGAAAATTGTGCTTCTTCTTGACCAAGTTTTAACAACTGTTTTTTTGTTTTCTTTATTTAATTCTTGAACCTTTTTTAGAAGTGATGCTTCTACATAAGGTCCCTTTTTTAAACTTCTTGCCATAACTTATATCCTCCTATTTTTTCTTCCTACTAACTATTAGTTTCTCAGAAGCTTTTTTAGACTTACGAGTCTTATGACCAAGAGCAGGTTTACCCCAAGGAGTCATTGGACTCTTTCTACCAATTGGAGCACGTCCTTCTCCACCACCATGAGGGTGATCATTAGGGTTCATTACACTACCTCTATTAGTAGGTCTGATTCCCATGTGTCTTTTTCTTCCAGCTTTTCCTAAATTTACTAGGTTAGCATCTTCATTACCAACTACACCAACTGTTGCAATACAAGTTCCTAATATTTTTCTTGTTTCACCTGATTGTAAACGTACTATTACATACTTACCATCACGTCCAAGGATTTGAGCACTTGTACCAGCAGCACGACATAATTCTGCGCCTTTTCCAGGTTTTAGTTCAACACAATGAACCATTGTACCAACAGGAATGTTTTGTAAAGGTAGAGCATTACCAACTTTGATATCTGCACCTTCACCATTTTCAATTATCATATTAACTTTTAATCCGTTAGGTGCAATAATATATTTCTTTTCACCATCGCGATAGTTAATTAATGCAATGTTAGCATTTCTATTTGGATCGTATTCAATTGTTGCAACACGTCCAGTAACACCAACTTTATTTCTTTTGAAATCAATAACACGATATTTTTTAGTAGCTCCACCACCAATATGGCGAACTGTCATTTTACCTTGGTTATTTCTTCCACCAGTTTTACTTACCTTTTTAATTAATGATTTAGTAGGGTTATTATTTATAGTTAATTCTTCATTTAATAATGAAGTCATTCCCCTACGTCCATTAGTAGTAGGTTTATAATTCTTTATTGCCATAATATCCTCCTATAAATCAATTGAAGATCCATCTGCTAGTGTAACAATTGCTTTTTTATAAGCTTTTGTTGTGCCAGCATATCTTCCAACTCTACGTTTTTTTGTTTTAGTATTAAGTGTATTAACACTTTTTACAGTTACTTTGAATGCTTCTTCAATAGCATTTCTTATTTCATCTTTAGTAGCAGTCTTACATACCTTAAATGTATATACATTATTTTGTCTTTCTGCCATAGATTTTTCAGTAATAACTGGAGAATAAATAATATCACTATAATGTTTCATTATTTAAGTCCCTCCTCAATATGTTTCATTGCTTCTTCTTCAACTACTAGCATATCTGCATTCGTAATATCATAGCAATTTAACTCATCAGCCATTAAAATTAATACATTTCCCATGTTTCTAGATGCCATAAATAATTTTTCGTTTTCATCACTAGTAACAAATAGTACTTTTCCATTTAATTTTAATGTTTCTAATAATTTAGTAAATTCTTTAGTTTTTAATGAACCTAATTTAATAGAATCAATAACTACTAATGCTTTTTCTTTAGCTTTATATGTTAAAGCAGTTTTTAAAGCTAGAACTCTTTCTTTACGATTAATCTTAAATCCATAATCTCTTGGATTAACTCCGAAAGCTATTCCACCACCACGCCATTGTGTAGCACGAATACTTCCTTGACGAGCACGTCCAGTTCCTTTTTGTCTCCATGGTTTCTTACCGCCACCAGAAACTTCTGCTCTAGTCTTAGTTTTTCTTGTTCCTTGACGCATACTGTCTAATTGTAAACGAATCATCTTCTTTAATGCATCATCATTTACTTCAACATTCCATACATCAGCATTTAATGTTAAATCTTTTACAGATTCACCTTTTAAATTTTTAACACTAACTTTTGCCATTATGCTTCCTCCTTACTTTCTTCTGGAGTTTCTTCTGTTGGAGTTTCAACTACCTCTTCTGTTTCTTCAACTTCAGGAGTAACTTCTTCTACAACTTCCTCTTTAACATCTTCAACTGAATCTACTACTGTTTCTTCAGTATAATCTACAAGTTCTTTTACATCTTTCTTACGAGAATTTTTAACAGCACTCTTAATAAATACAAACGAATTTTTAGCACCAGGAATATTTCCACTTACTAAAATGTAATTATCAGTTGTATTTACTTCAATAATTTCTAGATTTTGAATAGTTACTGTTTCAACACCCATATGTCCAGGTAGATTCTTACCCTTTAAAACTCTTTTAGGTAACATAGTACCAAGTGATCCTGGTCTTCTATGATAATGTGATCCATGTCCCATAGGTCCTCTAGATTGGTTATGTCTCTTAATAACACCTTCAGTTCCATGTCCTTTTGAAGTACCAGTTACGTCAACTATTTCTCCTACTTCGAATACGTTAGCAGAAATAGTATCTCCAACGTTATATGTTCCTTCAGCATTTCTAATTTCTTTTAAGAAGCGCTTAGGAGCAGTATTAGCTTTTTGTGCACGACCTTTTTCAGCCTTATTAGCACGGTTTTCTTTTTTGTCTACTACGCCAAGTTGAATACTATTATATCCATCTTTTTCAACAGTTTTAACTTGCATTACTGTATTAGGTTCACAAGATACTACTGTTACAGGAATTAATTTACCATCTTTAGTAAATACTTGAGTCATTCCAACTTTGCGTCCTAAGATTCCTTTCATAATAATTTTTCCTTCCTTTTCTATAATTTAATTTCGATGTCAACACCACTTGGTAAATCTAAATGAGTTAAAGCATCAACAGTTTCCTTACTAGGATTTTTAATATCGATTAGTCTTTTATGAGTTCTTCTTTCGAATTGTTCACGACTATCCTTATATTTGTGTACAGCTCTAAGTACAGTAAACTTCTCAATTTCAGTTGGAAGCGGTACTGGACCAGAAACTTCTCCACCAGTTCTTTTAACAGTATCAACTATTTTTGAAGCCGCTAAATCAAGTAATCTATGATCATAAGCCCTTAAGTTGATTCTAACTTTACTATTTGACATTATCCATGTCCTCCTTTCGCCTATATCTAGTATAGACTTGCTCCACTCGAATTCCCTGGGTTAACTAGAATAATATTTACCAACTTACCCTAGCGTATCAGCAACCTCGCGCATCATCGCAGTCATACGTTTAAAATTATAGCACAATAATTATATGAAATGCAAGCATAAATTTTAACTATTTTACAAACAAAAAAATCCTGTGTTAAGCAGGATTTATTTTGATTTCTAAAATTCCGGAACAGAACTATATTGACCCATTATGTCTTGAATCATTGTAGCTAGGTTTTTGTTACCATAAATCTTAGTCATAATTGAATTATATTCTTCATCTGTCAACTTATCAATATTTTTATAATCACTATAATTTATAGCGTCTAATGATTTAATATTTTTAACAGAATAAGTTATATTAACCGTTGCATCAATATCTAATGCTTTATCAACAGTTTTAATTGTAGCAATACCACTCTTTTCGTTTCCTTTTAGCACCATATTGATTGATGTTGTACCACTAGTTATTACTACTTCAACATTATTTTCTTTTATAGTTATTTCTGCATTTCCAGTTTCACTATTTATATAAATGATTAGATTATCATCATTTGCTGATATAGATCCAACCTTAGTTTCAAGATATTTTATATCATATGTATTTTCTGCTGATTTAACAAATTCATACATTTCTGAATCCATCTTTACCTTAGCATATTCAATTTCTCTTGTTTTCTTGTTAATGTATATCTCTGATAAAAATATGCTTTCTTCAGTAAAGTTGTTTTCACTTTGTTCTATTTCACTCTTTAATTCATCAACAGTTATATCAGATGTATCAGCTAAAGCCTTTAGTAGTGTTTCATTACTTAAAATATCTTTCTTAACTGCATCAGTAAATTCCTTTAAATCATTTCCATTTAAAGTAAATGTTTGTTTTAATACGTTCACTTCTTTTCCAAGAACATTTAACTTTTCATCAGTACTAGTAAAATATTCTTCTTTTAAATTATTCTTTACTATACTTGTTAATTCTTTAATAATAGTTATATGATTATTTTGATTAGCCATCTTCCATATACTATCTAAAGAAAAATCTTCATCTGCTGGCAATTTAAGTAACTTATCATATAAAGATTTAATACTTAAATACATATCATTATCATTAATATATAAACTTCCATCAATTGTTGATGCGTTATTATAGAATAACTCAAGATTTCCATTTATTTTCTTACTATCAAAATCACTTTGGATTTTTGCCTTAACCTTAATTTTATTTAAAACATCTGCTATAGATTTATAATTAGCACTTGACGTTTTTAAAGAAACTGATGCTTCATAATTCATTTCTTTCTTATCACTTGTATCAGCAATATTTAATGCTTTAAGTGACGCACTAGAAAATTCATCAATTATTTTTAAATAAACATTTGTCTTTGGCCCGGTAAGATATAAATATCCACCAATTCCAATAAGTGCTACTACTAATACACCTATTATAGTAAGAACTATTCCCTTTCCGCTTTTTTTCTTTTCGGCAACTTCAACCACTGTATCTTCCATTTTATCAAACTCCTTCTATATTATATTATCAAATCTTATTACATTTTTCTACTACTTAAGTAGTATTTCTGTATTTTTCATCTCATCTGGTACTGCTATATCCATATATTCCAATATTGTTGGAGCTATCATAGTAATATCTCCTTCTTCTTTTAACTCAACATTGTTATCTAATATAATAAATGGTACTTTAGACAAAGTATGAGTTGTTACCTTATTACCAGCATCATCTATCATAATATCAGCATTGCCATGATCTGCCGTTACTATTACTTTATAGAAATTATCTTCAGCTTTTTCAATTAACTTCTTTAAACATATGTCCAATACCATACATGCTCTTACAGTAGCATCATAATTACCTGTATGACCAACCATATCAGCATTTGCAAAATTCATTAATATAAAATCATAATCTTGACTCATACATTCAATTGCCTTCTTAGTTATATCTACTGCACTCATTTCCGGTTTTAAATCATATGTTTTAACTTTAGGAGATGGTATTAAAAACTGATTACATTTTGATAATTTACCAGTATAGCCACCATCAAAGAAATAAGTTACATGAGCAAATTTCTCTGTTTCAGCAATTCTTGCTTGTGTTAATCCAAGTTTAGATAAATATACACCTAAAGGATTCTCTATACTCTCTGCCTCTGTAAAATATAAAGTTTTAATATTTTCATCAATTGGTAAGAATGAGTATACCTTTAAATCTTCCATATTCTTTACTTTAAACCCATCAAAGTCTTTATTAACAAATGAGGATATTATTTGTTTAGCCCTATCTTCTCGATAATTTAACCATACTAATATATCTCCGTTTTTAATAATTCCTTTTTGATCAAGAATAATCGGATTTAAAAATTCATCGGTTATATCTCTATCATACATTGCATTGATAATATCTTTTATTTCAATTGATTCAATACCAATACCCTTTGTTACTAAATCATAATATCTAGATGTTCTTTCATATCTTTTATCACGATCCATTGCATAGAATCTTCCACAAATTGTAGCAATTTCACCAACTTTATTTTCTTTTATCTTCTTTTGAATCATATTAATAAATTTTAAAGAAGAATGAACACCAGTATCTCTGCCATCTGTTATTACATGAAAATATATATTCTTACATCCATTCTTAACTAATAATTCATAAAAGTTTAAAATACTAGCTATATTTGAATGTACATACCCACTACTACAAAGGCCCATTAAATGAATATCTTTATCCTTATTATCTATAATATTCTTAAAATTTTCATTTTCTAACACATCACTATTAATAAACTCATTTACTAAAGTTTCATGTTGTTTAACTAGTTTTCCAGCTCCAATTGTTTGGTGACCTGTTTCACTATTACCAAATTGACCTTCACCTAAGCCAACATATTCACCAGAAGCCTCCAATAAAGAATGAGGATATTCATCCCATAATTTATTAAATGTTTCCATATTAGCTGCATTAATAGCATTTCCTCTAGTTTCTTCTCTATATCCAAATCCATCTAATATTATAGTTAATACTTTTTTCATAGTTTCACCTTAGAGATAATATAACATAAGCAAAAAAAAATTACAATATTCTCTATTGTAATCTATTTCTATATACTTCTAACTCATAATTAAATTATGACTTATTTTAATTTTGTCTGCTATTGTTGTTAAATATTCCGAATTAGTTGGTTTATCACGATTAATATCCAAACTATTTCCAAACGTTTCCTCCATTAAATTCATATCTCCCCTGGTCCAGCTTATCTCAATTGCATGTCTAATTGCTCTCTCAACTCTTGTTGGAGTTGTTTCAAATTTCTTAGCAATTTCTGGATAAACATCTTTAGTAATATAAGAAATATGATTACCACCTTTATAAACTATCATTATTCCTTCTTTAATATATTGATATCCTCTAATATGGGATGGTATTCCCAGTCTATGTAACATATCAGCTATTATTGCTTCTTGATTAAATAACTTATTCTTATTCTTATATATATTAACACTAAGTATTCTTTTCTCTAAATTTTGAAAATTTATTGGTTTTAACATATAATAATCTATACCATATTGATTAGCTTCCATAATAGTTTTTTCATCTCTAAAATTAGTCATTACTATTACATTCTTATTTATATTTCTTTTATCCATCTCCTGTAAAAGAAATAGACCATCTAGTTTAGGAAGAATTAAATCCATTACAATGATATCTACATCATGATGATGATTAATAATATAACTTAATCCCTCTTCTCCATCATTTGCTTTTGCTACTACTTTAATTAATTCATTACTGCCGAAGTACTTCTCAATATCTTTAGTTAAAGATTCATTACTATCAATAACTAATACGTTAATACTGGTTTTCATTTTGTCTCCTTTTCATAAACAACTAAAATACAGCACATAAAAACATTATAAGATTTTAATTGACAAAAATCCATAGGAAGTTTTGACAAGTGTTGTCAATTATTGTAAACAAATGTCGAATAGTGTCTTTTATATAAAAAGTTGATAACTTATTTGCTATCAACACCATTTTCTTTAATCCATTCTAGAGCATTTAATTTGCCACTAGAAACATATTCTAAAGTAGCTCCACCGCCACTTGATAAATATTTATAAGCATTACTAAATCCATATTTATTAACAGCAGATATAGTATCTCCACCACCAACATATACATGAGAATTAGAATCACTTAATTCTTGCAATAAATTAACTGTTCCTTCTTCATATCCATCTTCTTCATACTTACCACATGTTCCATTTAAGAATATTGTCTTAGACTCATTTATTATTTTACTAATGCTAGGAATATTATCATATATAATATCATTATCTTTTATATCTTTAATTGTAGTATTAATATGTAAATTATCTCTTAAAACAGTAAAATTATCTGTAAAGAACAATTTATCAGAATAATTATCTAATATATTCTTGACACTACTTCTTGCTTCTTCATCATTACTTATTAAACTATTACCAACATTTTTGCCAGCAACACTTAAAAAAGTATTAAGTATTCCACCAGTAATAATTAGCTTATCACATTTAGTAATTAGCCCTTTAATTATTTTAGTTTTATCATCTACTTTAGCACCACCCATAATTGCTATAAATGGTCTATCTGGATTATTAACAAGTTTATCTAATCCATTTAATTCACGTTCCATAAGAAATCCTAAATAAGTAGGTAGGTATTTTGAAATACCTGCAGTTGATGAATGAGCACGATGAGAAGACGCAAAAGCATCAAGGACAAATACATCACCAAAAGAAGCCCAATACCTAGCAAGTTCTAAATCGTTATCGCTTTCTCTTTTTTTAGGTAAATCAGTATATCTAGTGTTCTCAACAAGAAAGCAATTGCTGCTAGAAACGTTTGTTACCTCTTTAATATTTAATGGATTAGGAATAAACTCTATATCAATATAATTCTTTAATTCATTAAAGACAATCTTTAAACTATTATCTTTTTTATCTTCTTCTTTTTTTATTCTTCCAAAATGACTAAATATTATTACTTTATTATGATTATCTAGTAAATATTTAATTGTATCTAAACTTTTAATTATCTTACTATTATCTAATATGGCATCATCTTTTACTGGCACATTAAAATCACATCTTAATAATACCCTTTTATTTTCTATATTATTTTCACTTAATAATTTCATATTATTCACCATTATTATCATATCATTATATTTATTATTTAACCTGTATAAAAACAAAAAGTTAACATATAGTTAACATTTTATTTAAACATACATTTAGCAGTACGTAGCATTTGCACAGTATAGCCAAGTTCATTATCATACCATGCTACTATTTTATATAATTTTTTATTATCTACTTCTACTATATTTGTAAGTAATGTATCAACTAAAGCACCACAATGTTTACCAATAATATCAGATGATACAACTGGATCTTTTGTTGCCTTTAATGTATCGCTTTGATTATTTATAAATGTATTATTAATATCTTCAATTGTTGTATCACGTTCTAATTCTACTGTTACATCAATCAAAGAACCATCACTAACAGGTACTCTTAAAGCTATTCCATCTAATTTACCTTTTAGTTCAGGAATAACCAAACCAATTGCTGATGCTGCTCCAGTTGATGCTGGAACTATATTTTCAGCAGCGGCTCTTCCTCTTCTTGATAACATTCCCTTTTTATGAGTGCCATCTAAAGAGTTTTGATCAGATGTATAAGCATGAATTGTTGTCATAAATCCTTTAACTATTTTATAGTTATCATTTAATACTTTTAAAACCGGAGCAAGACAATTAGTAGTACAACTTGCTGCAGATACTATTTCTTCAGTACCATCTAAACTATCTTCATTAACTCCATATACTATAGTTTTCATATCACCTTTTCCTGGCGCACTTATTAATACCTTTTTAGCCCCAGCAGTAATATGTTTTCTTGCGTCATCTAAACTAGTAAATAAACCAGTACATTCTAATACTAAATCAATGTTTAAATCTTTCCAAGGTAAATTCTCTGGATCTTTTTCAACAAGCACTTTAACATGTTTTTTACCTGCAATTATTATTTCATCCTCTAAGCCTTCTATTTCATTAATATGGAATGAACCATGAACAGTATCATACTTTAGTAAATAAGCAAGTTCATCACCTGGTTTAGTACTATTAATAGCAACAACATCAAAATCTCTACTGGTAATCATTTCCCTAAAAGCTAATCTACCTATTCTACCAAATCCATTAATTGCTACTCTAATCATCATTACCTCCTATAAATTCTCTTAATATTGAATCTTTATTAACATATTCACTTGGTATCGGATAAAACATTTTTAAGAAATTTAATAATCTTCTGGCTTCTTCATAATAAACGCTATCAACACTTACCGAGCGAAGTAAAGGTTCAGCATATACTTTTAATACTCCCAATTCATAAGTAAGAGCAGTATTTAATATAACATTTGCTTGATGAATAAATGGAAATATATATTTAACTTCTCCTCTTCTAACACTTTGCCAACTATCTATTGTATGATTAACATCATATCCTCTTGTTCTATTATCTCTAATCATTCTTCTTATTAATCTAAGATCAACTGTAGATATATAATTATGTCTGTCTATATTTAATGGTATGAACGGACTTAAATATATTTTATATTTTAGTCTATTATCAATTCTTGGTAATAAATCATCATTTAAAGCATGTAATCCTTCAATTAAAACTATACTATTTTCTTTTAATTTAATAATATTACCATTGAATTCTTTCTTTCCACTTGCAAAATTAAATGTTGGTAAACTAACTTCTTCTTTATTTAATAATCTATTTAAAGTATCATTAAATAAATCTAAATCTATTGCAGTTAAACATTCAAAATCATAGTTGCCATTTTCATCCTTTGGAGATTGTTCTCTATCCAAGAAGAAGTCGTCAATTGATATAGATACCGGATCAAATCCTTGGGCTCTAAGATATGATGATAATCTTTTAGTAGTTGTTGTTTTACCAGATG
>JAEEGI010017796.1_pt1 | contig 14521 bp, 9 predicted proteins | sample 8958751 | NCBI WGS metagenome assembly JAEEGI01 (sample SAMN16246545, study PRJNA631951) | gut metagenome | biome: gut microbiome; feature: rumen; material: KS-attached | host: Bos | place: Iran: Karaj | collected 2018-10
TACATCTTTGTTACTACATTTTATGTTTGTAACTTGTAGTTGTAGCTTTCTATTGAGAGGATTGGAGTGAACAAAAGTATTATAAAAATTTGAAACAAAAAGATGAAGAAACTCGGTATTTTATTTGGAATAGGACAAATGGTCTTTGGAGTAGCCACAGGCAATCCTGTATTGGTCATCAAAGGGGCAGTCAAGACCACTCTTGGAATTGTAACAGGCGGAATGGGCGGTGATTCTTCAAGTGTTGCTGATGCGACCGACAGTGCAGGTTTGGACATCACAGACGTTATGTAGTTTCCGAGATAAAAATGAAATGAGCCATCCGTAAGCGTTCCGAACTAAAGTGAGTAAACAATAAAAACACTCCTGATCATGAACACAACAAGATTAATGAGCCTGTTAATGAAGAAACCCTGGTTACGGCCTACGATGGACACATTCCTCCATCAGAGCAACAATGGAGATAAAAACAACCTTTCTTTCAGTTCGGCTTGGAAATGTACCTTGTGCAATTGTTCCCAGTATACAGGAGGGGATAACCCCTCAGACAAATGCCGAAATTGTGGACACGCACGTTGGAAGCATGAAGAAAGAACATAGGCTAAGAATGACCAAGAGACCTATAACCTTAATACTATCGAACCATCTAAATTCGGAGAAAAGCCGAGGATAGATGGTTCGATAGTTTTGTATTATTATCTTTTTTTGCTGTAGGATTCCTATATGGCGTTCTTCTTAGATGCTATTTAGTTTATTGAAAATATGTCTGCTTCTTATGTATCAAGAATGCGATTAAGCGAGGGCAGACAAGCTTGCTTGAGCAATGCAAAGTCAATTTTTAGGTTTCAAAAATGTTTTAAAATGTCATATCCATAAAACATTTTTGCATATAACATTGCATGGACATACGGAAAATTAACCAAAAAGCGCCTTTTGGTCTGCATATATTTACCAATTCTGCATATTTAACTTCATTTTAACATTTACTAAGAAACATATAACTTCAGCCATATTTGACCTTAATTGTGTATAGTTGTTCCGTCGTGTCCGCAACCGCTCCTTCCTATTCCGCATGGATAATATTGTTTAAAGTTGTGAATAGCTGTTTCCAAAATAAGCTAGTAGCTAACAGCTAAACAGCTAAAGCCTAAAAGCTCACCCCAGGCATCAAAGTTGGACACACCATAATCTCAAATCCGCTTTACAGTAATGTCTGCCATCATCATCATTATTCATAACTTTGCAACCTATTGTGTGACACGTGAACATATCAAGGAAAGAACCGAAAACATCAAAGATGCTCCATATATTAACCTCAGTTGCTTTCGTTATAAATAGGTGGCAAAACTTCATTCGCTTCACAAATGAACAATCTTCTGCAATCGTTTGCATCCATGAAAACGAAAAAATAAAATCAATTCACTTGAATGGAAAGCAATAATTCTTAATTTTGCTCAAAACCTAAATAATTAACGAATTATGAAAATCCATTTCAATGTTGAGTACCGCACCAAATGGGGAGAAGACCTCAGGGTGCACATCACTGTGGTGGGAACTGACGGAACGCGTAAAGACAAGGTCTGTCCGTTGGAAACCTACGACGGTGTCACATGGGACGGTGAAATCACTTTCGCTGCCAAGAATGTCAAATGCTTTGAGTACAAGTACGCCCTTTACACCGACGACCAGCTTTACTGGACTGAATGGGAATTGGCGCCACATGTTATCTATGTTGACCAAGCTTGCAACTATTATGATGTGAACGACGCGTGGCGTCCCATACCCGACGAATTGCCGCTATTCTCTTCGGCATATACCGATTGCGTGGCTCATCACGACATCAATCCAGATATGCAGTACTACAACCGTACGTTGCAACTTCGTGTGATGGAGCCCCATCTCTCTACCAACCACCATCTCGCTATCGTGGGAAATGTGGCTCAACTTGGCAACTGGGAGAAGCCCGTCAGAATGAACGTCATCGCACTCCAAGAATGGGCCGTCAACATCGATGTGTCTAAACTTATTCACGCCCTTGAGTATAAGTATGTGATTGTCGATAAGGACAACAACATCATCCAATGGGAGGAAGGGCAGAACAGAAGAATCCACCGTATCGACCTTCCAGTACATCATACACTGGTGAAAACCGACAAGTCACCCGTGTTCAAAATCGACAACTGGAAATGTGCAGGACTGGTGATTCCTGTTTTCTCCATCCGCACCAACAAGAGTTACGGAGTAGGTGATTTCGGCGACCTCAAGAAGATGATAGAGTGGGTGGCAAAGGTTGGCATGAAAGCTGTTCAAATCCTGCCTATCAACGACACCACCATCACACACACTTGGATGGACTCATATCCCTACAATTCCATCAGCATCTATGCCTTCCATCCACAATATTGTGACCTTAGCCAACTCGGTGAACTGGACGACAAACTTATGATGGAAAAGTTCAAGATACGACAGCAGGAACTCAACGCGCTGCCCCAAATCGACTACGAGGCTGTGAACGAGTGCAAACGCAGTTACATCAAACTCATCTACGAGCAGAACGGCAAGAAAGTGCTGCAAAGCAAGGGGTTCAAAGCTTTCTTCAACGGCAACAAGGACTGGCTTGTTCCATACGCCGCTTACTCATACCTGCGTGACCAGTACGGTACTCCCGTCTTCTCTGATTGGCATAGCTTCAGCCGATACGACAAGAAGGAAATCGATGAACTCTGTAGCGAGAAGAGCGAGCACTACCACGACATCGCACTCTATTACTACATCCAGTACCAACTGCACCTGCAACTCACAGCCGTACGCGACTATGCACACAAGCATGGCGTGCTCATAAAGGGTGACATACCTATCGGTATCAGCCGTGACAGCGTAGAGGCATGGGTGGAACCCTTCTATTTCAACCTCAACGGACAGGCAGGAGCACCACCTGACGCTTTCTCCACCAACGGACAGAACTGGGGATTCCCCACCTACAATTGGGACGTGATGGCCGGTGACGGCTACCACTGGTGGGTACGCCGTTTCAGCAAAATGGCGGAGTATTTCGACGCTTACCGCATCGACCATGTGCTGGGCTTCTTCCGCATTTGGGAGATACCGATGAATGCCGTTCACGGATTGCTCGGACAGTTCTCACCCGCACTCCCCATGAGTGTGAACGAAATGGAGAATTACGGTTTCCACTTCGACAAGGAGTTGATGACTCGTCCCTATATCACCGATGATACCGTCAACAAAATCTTTGGCGGACAGACCGACTACGTCAAGGTGTTCTACCTCGACAAACGCGACGATGGTCGCTACAACCTCAAACCTGAATTTGACACGCAGCGCAAAATAGAGGCTGCATTCAAGGGCAAGACAGAACAGGATGCACTCAACATGCGCGACGGACTCTACGCGCTCGTCAGCGATGTACTCTTCGTGCCTGACAGAAAAGTCGCATCCATGTATCATCCACGCATCTCCGCCCAGTACGACTTCTGTTACCGCGACTTGCCCGTCGAGCAACAACAGGCTTTCGACCGTCTTTACGACGACTATTTCTATCATCGCCACAACCAGTTCTGGTACGAAGAGGCCATGAAGAAACTGCCTAAACTCACACAGGCCACTCGCATGCTCGTTTGTGCTGAAGACCTTGGTATGGTGCCTGATTGCGTACCCTGGGTAATGAACCAACTGCGTATGCTTTCGCTTGAGATACAGACCATGCCCAAGAACCCTGCATACGACTTCGGACGACTGGAGGAGAATCCGTACCGTTCGGTGGCTACCATCTCCACACACGATATGCCTACCATGAGAGGATGGTGGGAGGAAGACAGCATCAGGGCACAGCTGTTCTATAACTCAGCACTCAAGAAGGATGGAAAAGCACCCGAGAACATGCCTGCATGGCTTTGCGAGGAAGTGGTCAGCCGACACCTCTTCTCTCCATCCATGCTCTGTCTCCTCTCCTGGCAGGACTGGATGGCCATCGACGAGCGACTGAGACTGGAAGATGCCAACGCTGAGCGCATCAATGTGCCGGCTAACCCCCGCCATTACTGGCGCTACCGCATGCACCTGAGCGTGGAGCAACTGCTCAACGAGAAGGAACTGAATAATAAAATCAAAAACCTTATCACCAACTCCGGCAGATGACAAACCGCCTGCCGGTAAACTAATCCACCAGAATTGATGAAAAATAGGTTTCTATTGTCACTTGTATTATTCTCAAGTTTGATGATTCCGCTGAAATCACAGAACCCACTGGCACTCGAGGACTATCCCGTGCCAGTGGCACCTATCAATGAGTATGTGCTCGGGAATGGCTACACCACTTTCCAACTCTGGGCTCCTGCTGCTGACTCAGTGAAAGTCAACATCTATGGAGCGTATAAGAATGGCAGAGCTGGTGAACTGATGACCACCGAGCTGATGCAAAAAGGGGAAGACGGACTCTGGACTTATACCTCTGACCGCAACCTCGAAAACGCTGGATACACCTTCCAGACCTCTTATCATGGGAGATGGAACGAGGAGACGCCTGGCATCTTCGCCAAGGCAGTGGGCTTGAACGGAAGACGTGCTTATTGCGTGGATTTGCGAACCACTGACCCTGAGGGATGGAGCACCGACGAACTGACCAACAAGATGGTGCCTTTCTCCTATAACATCATCTACGAAATGCACTTCCGTGACTTCTCCGCCGACGAGAGCGCAGGCATCAAGAATCAGGGCAAGTACTTGTCGCTGACGGAAGAGAACACGCACAATAAGGAAGGACTCAGTACCGGTCTGCAACACCTTCGTGAACTGGGTGTGACACATATCCACCTGTTGCCTTCTTTCGACTATGCCTCTGTAGATGAGGGCAAACGTGGCCCACAATATAATTGGGGCTACGACCCGCTCAACTACAATGTGCCTGAAGGGTCGTACTCCACCGACGCTGCTGACCCGCTTTGCCGAATCCGCGAATTCAAGCAGATGGTCAAGCACCTCCACCAAGCAGGATTCAAAGTGGTGCTGGATGTGGTTTATAACCACACCTTCGACGTGAAAGGCAGCAACTTCCAACTTACTGTACCTGATTATTTCTATCGCCACAACGCCGACGGTTCGTTCGCCAATGGCTCGGGATGTGGCAATGAGACGGCCAGCGAACGGCCCATGATGCGCAAGTTCATGATCGAGTCGGTGCTGTACTGGCTGAAAGAATATCATATCGACGGTTTCCGCTTCGACCTCATGGGCATACACGATATCGAGACGATGAACGAGATACGACGCGCTGTGGATGCAGTGAAACCAGGTGTACTGATTTATGGCGAGGGATGGGCTGCAGGCAGTCCACAACTCCCGGAATTCAGACTGGCCATGAAAGCCAACGTCGGCCAACTCAACGGTGTCGCCGCTTTCGGTGACGAACTACGCGACGGACTACGCGGACCATGGGACAACGATGCCAACGGCGCATTCCTTGTAGGAGTGCCTGGCAACGAGGAAAGCATCAAGTTCGGTCTGGTAGGTGCTGTGCCTCATCCTGAAATCGACCTCACCAAGGTCAACTATAGCAAGAAGGCTTGGGCTGCCAAGGCCACACAGATGATCAGTTATGTGAGTTGCCACGACGACATGTGTCTTGCCGACCGCCTCAAGGCTACCATGAAGGAGTCATCAGTGGAGAAACAGGAACGGCTTGCTAAACTCGCCGAGACTGCGGTCTTCATGGGACAGGGCATTCCTTTTATCTTCGCAGGCGACGAGATACTGCGCGACAAGAAAGGTGTGCACAACTCCTACAATAGCCCCGATAGCATCAACTGCATTCCTTGGGGGTGCAAGACGGCCCACAAAGACCTGTTCGATTATGTGTGCCAACTCATCAAGATACGTCAGCAACATGTCGCTTTCCACTTGGTCAACGCCAAGGACATCGCCGATAAGATGCATTTTATTCCAACCAAGCAGCATAATCTTATCGCATACACGATAGAGGATAGCGGAGAACGGTTGGTTGTGGTGCTCAATGCCAACACCAAGGCCAAGATGGTTCAGGTGCCAAAAGCTGACTACCAGATTCTCATCAAGGATGGCAAGGCTTCAGCAGACGGCCTCGGCACTGTGACAACCGGACGCGTCAAGGTGGAGCCCCAAAGCGCTCTTGTCATGGTTGCACGCCAATAGGTACACTTCTCATTCACCACTGCCCCGAAATGGGGCAGTGCGTTTTCTTCTGTACTTAACCCATTCCTCTTATATACTCCTACACCTATAAAAATACTATCTCCCTATGAAGAAATTGTTGATATCTATATTCATGCTTCTGCCACTCCTCTGTCACGCGGAAGACTTGCAATCCCCTGATGGCAACCTCAAACTGACCTTCAGCCTCACCGCCAATGGACAGCCTGCTTATCAACTGAACTATAAGGACAAACCTGTGGTGGCTACTTCCACGCTCGGCCTTCAGCTGGTAGGCGGCAATGACCTTATGTCAGGTTTCACCCAGACTGACTGCAGACGCACAACCTTCGATGAGACATGGCAACCCGTTTGGGGCGAGGAAAGCGACATTCGCAACCATTACAACGAGATGGCTGTGACACTCAATCAACGGGCTACCGATCGCACCATGATCCTGCGTTTCCGCCTTTATGACGATGGCCTTGGGTTCCGATATGAGTTTCCACAGCAGAAAAAACTGGTCTATTTTGTCGTGAAAGAGGAGAAAACTCAGTTCGCCATGCCTACTGACAATAAAGCTTGGTGGATTCCTGGCGACTATGACACGCAGGAGTACAGTTATACAGAGTCAAAGCTGAGCGAGATTCGTACACTCATGCCTGGTGTCGTCAAGGCGCATGCTGGTAACTCCAGTTCCACCACTTTCTCCGATGGAGGAGTGCAGACTGCCCTGCAGATGAAGACCCCCGACGGACTATATGTCAATATCCATGAGGCAGCATTGGTCGATTATTCCTGCATGCACCTCAACTACATTCAGGAAACCAACACCTTCGAGTCATGGCTCACTCCCGATGCTCAAGGCAACAAGGGACATCTGCAGACACCTTGTCAGTCACCATGGCGTACAGTGATGGTCACTGACGACGCGAGAAAGACCCTTGCCAGCCGACTGATTCTCAATCTTAATGAGCCTTGCAAACTGGAAGACACCAGCTGGATCAAACCAGTGAAGTACATCGGCGTGTGGTGGGACATGATTACAGGCGCTGGCTCATGGCATTACACCGATGACTTCCCCTCTGTGAAGCTTGATTTGACCGACTATCTCCATGCAAAACCTAATGGCTCACACCGTGCCAACAACGACACTGTGCGCCGCTATATCGACTTCGCGGCTGCCAACGGGTTTGACCAAGTACTCGTGGAGGGATGGAACATCGGTTGGGAGGACTGGGCCAACAACTCCAAGGACAAGGTGTTCGACTTCGTCACTCCTTATCCCGATTTCGATGTTGACGCACTCAACGACTATGCCCATGCCAAGGGCGTTCGTCTGATGATGCACCACGAGACATCTTCCTCTGTACGTAACTACGAACGGCATATCGACAAAGCCTATCAGTTCATGGACGAACATGGCTATAATGCAGTGAAGAGCGGTTATGTGGGCAACATCATCCCTCGTGGAGAATTCCACTATGGTCAGTGGATGGTGGACCATTATCTCTATTGTGTGAAGAAAGCCGCTGAACACCATATTATGGTCAATGCGCATGAAGCAGTACGTCCTACAGGACTTTGCCGCACTTACCCGAACCTTATCGGTAACGAGAGTGCCAAAGGTACTGAATACGAGGCTTTCAGCGGCAATAACCCCGACCATACCACCATCCTGCCGTTCACACGTCTGCAAGGTGGACCAATGGACTACACGCCGGGTATCCTGGAAACACAGATTTACACTCGTGTGCCTGGAGCACGCTTTGTCAACAGTACGCTGGCACGCCAGCTTGCGCTCTACGTCACCATGTACAGTCCTCTACAAATGGCTGCCGATGTCCCCAACAGTTATGAGCATTATGCCGACGCCTTCCAGTTCATCAAGGATGTAGCGGTGGATTGGCAGAAGAGCCTCTACCTCGAGGCTGAACCTGGCGACTACATCACCATCGCCCGTAAGGAAAAGGGTGGGGACCGATGGTTCATCGGATGCACCGTCGATGAGGTTGGACATCAGTCAACACTCAAACTCGACTTCCTCGACAAGGGACGCAAATACACGGCCACCTTCTATGCCGATGCTCCAGGTGCCCATTACGAAAAGAATCCCAAGGCTTACACCATCACCAAGAAGACTGTAACAGCCAAATCCATTATCCAACTTTCGGCTGCCCCAGGTGGTGGCTACGCCATCAGCCTCGTGCCTGTGGAGTAGGAGTAAGGATGTCGATGATTTCTCCATTTCGCTATTTCGTTATTCTCGTTATTCAGAAAATCTCGTTATATCGTTATTTCGATATAACGTTATAACGAAAAAAAACTAATTAAATAAAAACTTTAATAAAACGCTATAAACTATAGATTATGAAGAAATTATTATTTATGTTCTCATTCTTGATAAATCTCCTTGGATTGTCTGCTGCCAAGGTGCAGGTGGACAGGATTGAACCTACCAACTGGTTCGTTGGCATGAAGAATACACACCTGCAGTTGATGGTCTATGGTCAAGGTATCGCCAATGCCAAAGTGGAGGTGGATTATCCAGGTGTCACAGTAGAAGACTTGGTACGATTGGAAAGCGACAACTACCTGCTCGTCTATCTTGATGTCTCGCCTTCTGCCAAGGCTGGCACAATGCAACTGAAGTTTACCGACGGCAAGAAAAAGAAGGTGGTGGATTACCAATTGCTCGAACGCAAGGTCAACCCTGCAGACCGTCATGGTTTCACTTCAGAGGATGTTCTGTATATGCTCATGCCTGACCGTTTCGCTGATGGAAACCCGCAGATTGATGTGGTGAAAGGAATGCGTGACGAAGTGTGCGACCGAAACGCTCATTCCATGCGTCATGGCGGGGACCTCAAAGGTATCCGCGATCATCTCGACTATTTCACCGACCTTGGTGTGACTGCCCTTTGGTTCACACCTGTGCTTGAGAACGACATGCCTGCCGACCATGGCAAATACAGCAGTTACCATGGTTATGCCACCACCAATTACTATCGTGTCGACCCTCGTTTCGGTACTAACGACGAGTACCGCCAGCTCATCGACGATTGTCATAGCCGCGGGCTCAAAGTGGTGATGGACATGATTTTCAACCACTGCGGTTCTTATCATCCCTGGCTTTTAGATATGCCTTCAAAAGACTGGTTCAATGCATCAGACTATAAAAACAACTACCTCCAGACTTCCTATCGACTGACACCAGTCATGGACCCTTACGCTTCTAAGATTGACCTGAAGGAGACTGTAGAGGGATGGTTTGTTCGTTCTATGCCCGACCTCAACCAGAAGAACCCGCATGTGATGCGTTATCTTATACAGAACAGCAAATGGTGGATTGAGACTGTTGGCATCGATGGCATACGCATGGACACTTACCCTTATGCTGATTTCGACACCATGGCGCAATGGATGAAGGAAATCAACGAGGAATATCCCGATTTCAATGTGGTGGGCGAGACCTGGAACATCGACACACCATTCACCGCGTCATGGCAGATGAACTCAAGACTCACCAAGCGAAACTCTCACCTCAAGACCGTCATGGACTTCTCGTTCTACGACAAGATTACAAAGGCGAGCAACCAAAACACTACTGACCAATACAGTGGCCTCGAACAGATTTACAACAACTTCGTCTACGACTATCTTTACGAAGACCCGTTCCATGTGATGGCGTTCATCGAGAACCATGACACCGACCGTTTCCTCGGTGAGGGTAAGGATGTGCCGATGCTGAAACAAGCGTGTGCCATCCTCCTGACCGCTCCTCGTATCCCTCAGCTCTATTACGGAACAGAGGTGTTGATGAACGGTGTGAAGAAAGTATCAGATGGATATGTGCGCTGTGATTTCAGTGGTGGTTGGGCTGGTGACACCCAAAATAAGTTCACTGCAGAAGGACGTACAGCAGAGGAGAACGATATGTTCAACTACCTTCGCACTATCCTTCATTGGCGTAAGGGCAACAAAGCCATCACACAAGGTAAGATGGTGCAGTTCATCCCTAGGGACGGTGTGTATGTCTATGCCCGTTCCTTTGGTGGCAAGACCGTGCTGGTTGTTCTCAACGGCAACACCAAAACAGCCCAAGCCGATATGTTGCGCTATGCAGAAGTGACTGAAGGCTTCACACAAGGCAAGGATGTGGCTACAGGAAGCGTGTTCCCGCTCAATGCACCCCTTACACTCGCTCCCCGTCAGTCTCTTATCCTTGATTTACAGTAACAACCTCATTTCGAATATAATAAGAATGCCCACCTATGATGTCACAGGTGGGCATTCTTATTTTGGCGTCGTTGGTGGTTAAACGATTTCCGTTAACCTTTTCTCTGTTGTTATATAGGTTTGAGCCCTATCTACTTGGCTGTTGAGAATTTGCGTCGGCGAGGATTGTGACGGAAATGCCAGTGGAGTTTCAGATGGGTGAAGTACTGGTTGTAGATGATGCCTGCCACAATGAGTGCAAGACCGATGTAAGTGGCAGGAAGAATCCGTTCGCCAACGATGTTGGCGATGAAGAAGAGCGAAAGGAATGGACCAAGGTAGCACAACTGGTTGACAAGTGCAGGGTTGGAAGTGTTCTTCAAGGCCAGTCCGAAGCAGATGAAGGGAATGCCCATCTCAAACAGTCCGGCATAAACGCCCCAAAGAATGCTTTGGGTCAGTATCTGTTGGTCTATTCCCTCTTTGAAGATAGGCACCTCGAGGACGAAAGTTATCATGAACTGGTAGATGGCTCCGAACATGAAACCCATGAAGAACTGTACACTGCTGTTGTACTGGCTGCTACTCTGGTTGTTGACCATCCAATAGACTGCCCAAAGCACAGAAGAGAAAATGGCAAGGAAAAGCCCCATGCCAAACTGCTCGTAGTCGTCCATGCCTGCATTTGAAGCACCTAAGGAGATGACAATCACTCCTGTAAGTGATACCAGCATGCCGATATACTTCCGTTTCTCGATGCGTATCTTCATAAACATCGCCAGCATGAACACCAAAGCTACTGGCCAGATGTAGTTCACGGGTTGGGCAACCTGGGCTGGCAGCAGTTTGTAGGCTTTCATCAATACCAAATAATAACCAGTGGGATTGATGAGTCCCAAGATGGCGAAGTAGCCCCATTGATGGGCACGGAACTTACTGATGGTTCGCCAGTTGCGTTCAATGGTGACATAAATGGCGAATAGTGCGACGGCGGTGATTGTAGCCACAAAAGTCAAGCCGAAGAAAGTGAGGCCGCGTTGGGCCATCTTGAAGGCTGTGGCAACTGTAGCCCAGCTCAGTACTGCTACTGACGCTTGCAGTAGCGCTTTGGTGTTTGCTTGCATTTTTACGGAGGATTCGGTGTTTTCGGAGGATTCTGAATGGTCTGAATCAGATTATTCGGAGTATTCAGAGCAGATGTAATTGTTCTTTATGAGTTGTTGATGGATTTGTGGAGGATGTCCATGTATTGTTTGTAGGGGATATGTCGTCCTCCCATTGACTTGAGGTGGGGTGTCTCGAACTGGCAGTCGATAATGCTGTTGTCATACTGCGAGATGGCATTAGCCAATGCGATGAGTGCCAGCTTGCTGCCATTAGGCTGTAGCGAGAACATACTCTCGCCGAAGAAGCAATGGCCAAGGGTCACTCCATAAAGACCGCCTATCAGTTCGTCATTTCGCCAAGCTTCCACACTCATGGCAAATCCCAGCTCATGAAGGTGGGTATAGGCCTTGACCATATCTTCGCCTAGCCAAGCTCCTTCGGAGTCGATGCGCAGTTTGCTGCAGTGATTGATGACTTCATCGAAACGCTGGTCGAAACTCACGCTGTACTCCTCTTTGTTCATCAGGGTGTGCATGGAGTGGGAGATATGTATTTCGGAAGGGAAGATGACAAAACGGTTCATGGGACAGTACCATATGGGTTCTTCGTGCCATTGGAAGGAATACCATGGGAAGATGCCGTTGGAGTAGGCGAGCACTAACCATTCTGGCGTCAGCTTTCCTCCAACACAAAAGGCACTGTCGTCTTCATCAGGGGGGTATAACATGGGGTTAGGAAACCACACGTCGTTGTCATCCAATCTGAATACCATGTTCTTCTGTGTATTTAATGTTGGCTACACCTCCGTTACGAAGGGAACCGAATAGAATCTCTTTCATCAATAAGGGCTTGAGGTCGCGTGAGATGACCCTGTCGATTTCTCTGGCACCGTACTCCTTGGTGAAACCCTTCTTCAGCAGATGGTTGAAAGCCGTTTCATCCACTTTCATCGAGATGCCACGCGAATTCAGTTTGGCCTCGAGGATACCGAGTTTCTTCTTGAGGATGAGTTGTGCCATGTGTTCATCCATATCATTGAACGACACTACTCCTGTCAGGCGGTTGAGAAACTCTGGCTTGAAGGTCTTCTTCACTTGTTTGAGCATAGCTTCACCTCGTGTCACGTGCCCCGTAAAACCCACATTGGCTTGTGCGGCGAACTGAGCCCCCGCATTAGAGGTCATGATGAGCACTACGTTACGGAAGTCGGCTTTCTGGCCGCGGTTGTCGGTCAAACGAGCATAGTCCATCACCTGAAGCAAGATATTGTAGATGTCTTCGTGGGCTTTCTCTATCTCGTCGAGTAGCAGCACGCTGTTCGGATTCTTGCGTATGGCATCGGTAAGCAGTCCACCATCCTCATAACCCACGTAACCGGCTGGAGAACCGATGAGCTTGGCCACCGTGTGCTTCTCCACATACTCGCTCATGTCGAAACGGATAAGTTCGATGCCCAGTTGTTGCGACAGCACGCGAGCCACTTCCGTCTTGCCCACACCTGTCGGTCCCACAAAAAGAAGAGAGGCAAGGGGTTTGTCGTCATCGTTTAGCCCTGCCTTGGCCATCTGTATGGCTTCCACCACCAATCGCACGGCCTCGTCCTGGCCATAAATCTGAGCAGTGATGTTGCTGTAGAGTTTCGACAGGCGGTCTGTGTCATTGTCGTTTTCTGCCAGGGCTTCCACTCTGCACATCTTGGCCAGCACATTGGCGATGTCGGACTTGCTGATGGCTGATGATGAATGGTCACTGTTTATGTTGTGAGCTGCACCTGCTTCGTCGAGCACATCGAGTGTTTTGTCGGGCTGGAAACGATCGTTGATGTGGCGGGAACTCTCTGTCACAGCATAGCGAACAGCCTCTTCGTCATAACTGACTTGATGGAACTTCTCATAAATGGGTTTCATCGTCATGGCTATCTCAACGGTTTCCTCCTGGTTGGGTTCATCGATGTCGATTTTCTGGAAGAATCGGAGCATACCTGTGTTGCGCTCCATATTGCGTTTGTAGTCGGTGTATGTAGTGGTGCCTATTACCTTGATGGTTCTGTTATCAAGATAAGGTTTGATGATGTCGTATGCACAGGGCGAGCCGTCACTATTATGCGCTGAACCGAAGATAAGGTGTATGTCGTCAATGTAAAGGATGCCTTGCGTTTTCACTACACGGTCGATGGTGTTCTTCAAGCGGGTCTCTAAGTCGCCTTTGAACTGCGAACCAGCAATCAGACTGCCAATGTTGAGTTGATAGACCACGGTGCCTTGGAGGGTTTTAGGCACCTTGCCTTCCACAATTAGACTGACCAGTCCCCAGACAAGGGCGGTCTTGCCAACACCCGACTCACCGATGTGGAGAGGGTTGTTCTTCGCATAGCGGCAGAGCACCTGGATGGTGCGCCGTAACTCTGCCTCACGGCCAACAAGAGGTGGACGAGACGATATGGTCAAAGCTTGGTTCATGTTGGTGAGATAGGGGTCTGACGCATGGCCGGACTCCGTTTCCTCATCCTCGTCATTATCAAAAGCCGATGAATCATCGCCTACATGATCGATAAACGTTGCGAGGAAATAGGGACACTCTGCCTTACCTCCAATCTCGTCCAATAGTGAGTTGGCGGCAAAATTGTTTTCCAATGTCAACAACGACTTGACAATGATGGGCAGTGTAATGTATTCGGCATTGGCCTGTTGGCAAGTATGGAGAGATTCGTTGAGCACAAATTCCATCTGGACTGACAGCTCTTCTTCACCCTCTTTGTCCTCCTCCTGATTGATTTTTTCTTGCATGTCCAAATAGTTTTGGATAGTCTCCTTGAGAAAGTCGGGATAACCGTTGACCTCAGTGAGAGCATCATAAAAAGGAGGGAATTCAAGCAGGCTTAGCAGCAGGTGTTCTGGAGTGACATACTCATGGCGATACGACTTGCTGATTTCAATGGCTCTCTGCAGTATGTTCTGCGTCTTCGCATCGAATAGTATACCCATAGAAAAAATGTAATTGCTATTTGTGAATGATT
>JAEEGI010017800.1_pt1 | contig 14518 bp, 9 predicted proteins | sample 8958751 | NCBI WGS metagenome assembly JAEEGI01 (sample SAMN16246545, study PRJNA631951) | gut metagenome | biome: gut microbiome; feature: rumen; material: KS-attached | host: Bos | place: Iran: Karaj | collected 2018-10
ATTACCTTCGGCCTTACCGTTGCCGAAGAGGTAAACTCTCTTTTGACTCATACGTTTTAGTTTTGATGTTTATTACGTTAACAATATTGTTTTATGCACAATCTCGTTTTAATCGTGCAAAGATACAGCTTTTTTTGCACATTCCAAAAGAAAACGGGCAGAAATTTCTTTCCGCCCGCCGTTTTTAGGTTTTTTAAGCAAGCTCAGCTGAAACTTTTAATAATTACTTCACAAGTGCAAGTCGAAATCCGCTGCCGTCATAATTACTCTCTCCTTCAGACAGACCATCATTACGGCTGGAAACCCGACAGCATTTAGTAGTATGGTCCCATCTTCCGCCTCGTCTGACGTGAAATTCGCCTGATGAGGGACCTGTCGGGTTATTCTTTGGTGAAGAAGCATAGTATTCTTCATCATACCAATCATGACACCATTCCCACACATTACCGCTCATATCGTATAGTCCCAATTCATTGCAGTCTTTTTGACCAACGGGATGAGTTGTGCTTCCACCATACCAAGCCACGTCACCAACACTATTGCTGCCTGAATACGCATAGCCCTTACTCTTATTACCTCCGCGAGCGGCAAATTCCCATTCCGCCTCAGTCGGCAGGCGGAACACACCATTAGTCAGACCTAATGCATTTAACTTTGATATGAAAGTCTGACATTGATCCCAAGTGATGTTTTCTACAGGAAGGTCATCCCCCACGAAATTGCTTGGATTGTTATCCATGACAGCTTTCCAAAGCCGCTGCGTCACTTCGGTCTGACCTATGGCAAAGTCATTGACAGTCACTTCATGACGGGGACGCTCAACCTCAGATGCCTCTGAATCATCATCGTCGGCTCCCATCATATACGTACCACCTTGAACGGAAATCATATTGAATTTAACACCATAAACAGTGAAACTTCCATCTTCACCGGCAGATGATTCTGCCACCTCAAACTTTATATTGTCAAAATAGTAATTGTTTGCAGCACTAAACGTACTAAGGTCAAAAGCAACAGAACGCAATGGAGTTTCTTCAGGAGATTCCGATGAAGACACAATTCCCTCGACAGTATAGGTCTTCCAACCGGACGTACATTCTAATCCCCAAGAAGAATTATAAGTAATGTATTCTCCTGGTTCACAATGCATCTCCATATCAACTGATGCTTTCTTGTCGGCACGATAGTCGAAAGAGAAACGATATTTTGTACCTGCACTGACTGGTTTATTCATACGGAACCAGAACTGGTTATCATAGTTCTCCTCTTTTCTTGCCGTTGCTGCAACCTTAATGCCTCGACTACCATTCTTACCAACGCCATCTAAAATGGTTGCAGGGTATGGATCTTTTTCATATGTGCCCGTTCTTTCAAAGAAACAGCTAACATCACTGCCTTCCATATCACTATTACTGATAAGATTTTCCCAGCCGGAAGTATTTGGGTCAATGGAATTCTTAACAACTTCTATCTCTACCGTTGCCATTTCACCCGTTTCGGAGTCGTTAACGGTTACATTACATGTTCCTACTCCAACAGCAAATACCTTGATTGTGTTTGTAGTCTTGTCTACCGAGAAAGTTGCTACGCTTGCATCACTTGTTGCAACCAAGTACTGTGCACCGCTGCTGGACGTAATCACGACATCGCCGGTTTCACCCACCTTCAATTCCAAAGAAGAAACGGAGAGTTTCAGCAGGTCAACATTCTGCGTCACTGTTACCGTTATCGATACCTGCTGAAAGCTCTGTACGTCGGTCACCGTGACGGTTGTCGTGCCAACGCCAACAGCATTCACGTTGACGCATTTTCCCTTTTCACCAGTTTCCAGACTGACCCAGTCGGATATATCGGCCGTTGCTACTGATTCATCATCGCTTTTTACGGTATAGCTGCCACTACCCGAAATGATGTTGATGCCAGTTTTCTGACGTGCCTTAAGGTTCAGGGGATCTGTGCTCTCTAAAACCAAGTTGGGCACCGACTGCTGGCTTCTACTGATAACGGGTCGGACAGAGAGACCTATACAACGGTAATAGAACACCTCATATGATCCTGTGTTTCGGAATAATAAATTACATGCATAATTAGGATCCTCAGGATCTCTCGTTGAAGACCAATACCCCCCAAGAGAACCGACATTGGGACTGTTTCCTTGAATAATTCCAGATGCCGGTAAAAAGATACTATTTCCATTGGGGCCAACCAGCTCATATCCTTTTATCCCATTTGAAGTAACATATTTGAATTTAGTGTTGTTAACTAATTCTTGTTGCTGATCATATGTTGGCATACGCCAATCTCCTCCCCATTTAACATGAGCTATGTCATACTGGGTACCAGCAATATCCATCCCTAATTCCTTACAAGTATTAATAGAACCATCACAATATAAATAATCACTCCATTCGTACTTGTCCTTTTCTACTATTTCACCCCACGAATAGTAGCCGCCATATTCTTCTGGCTTGGTTGCCCCTACATTAAAGCTTGCCCACAACGTACCACTGGGAAGTCCGAGGTCAATAGCTTCAGCAGGAGTATCCGGCAGCGTGTTGTCAAGGACTGTCACTTCTCTCGTCTTCTTTTGCCCAGTATTAGTGTCGATTACGGTGATAGTGGCAGTACCAACACCCACACCGCTGACATCGACGTAGTTGTCCCTTAGCGTGGCTGTTGCCACTGACTCTTTGCTGCTTCCAACGGCATAGCTTCCGCTGCCTGATAATATCATGAACGTGAGACCTGCATTGACATTCATGGTAATAGGGTCGTAGGTCGACAACTTCAGGTTGTCATAGGTTGGCTGCAGGCCTCCGCTGCCACAGAAAACAGGACGGACCAAAAAGCCTCGGACGCGTGAATCAGTTCCACATTGGGTATGGCCTGCATCAACCGTCAATTTGTATGCAAGGTCGGGTTTTTCGGCTACTTGCGTAGACGACCAATAGTGGGCCCATCCCTCCTGAACGAAGTCGTCGGCACGGTATCCTGTATAAGGAAGGAAGATGGAATTGCCGTTTGTCAAACTTTTATAGACGCGCCCGCCTTCACCGTTCATGTATGTATGGTCATTGGTTGTATATTCCAGCAGTTCCCTAAATTCTTCGTATGTGGGCATGCGCCAGTTTTCGCCCCAATTAGCAGTGGCTGCATCGTCTTCAGGGTCAAGAATGGTCTTGTTGTCAACTATTCCCATTCCCAGCTCAGCAACCCAAGAAGCAGAACAGTACTTTGTAAAATTGTCCCACTTGTAGGAATCCCAGTCGAACAAGCGTCCGTCATTGGCATCTGAGCCGTAACCCACAATCTCTCCCCAGGCGAAATAGAGACCGCCTTTCTCTGGACTCGCAGCTCCCACATTTTTGTTAGCCCACAGGGTGCCGCTGGGCAAACCAAGATCGACAGCCGCGGCAGGCATGTCGACAGGAGTAGAGTCCGTGACGGTCACCGTGAAGCTGGCCGTCTGGCCTGTCTTATTATCAGTCACGGTGATGGTGGCCTTGCCTGCTGACAGAGCCTCAACAGAAACGAACTCACCAATAAGAGTGGGCGTTGCCACCTCGGGGTAGTCGCTATCAAGGGTGTAGTCATTGTTGCCTGACATAATCCTGACATTGGCTTTGTCACCTACTTCAAGGTCGATATTCCCGATAATGGCGATAGAGAGTCTGGCCCAGACGGTCACCTCTAACGGAGCTGTCTGACCTGTCTTCTTGTCGGTCACGATGATGGTTGACTCACCGGCCCCAATAGCCTCGATTGTCAGCTTCTCGCCTTCAAGCGTGACCTTTGTCACCTTTTCATTACCATTGAAAATGTCATATTCTCCGTTGCCCGTTATTTCTATAGTGGTACTTTTGCCTTCATCTATGCAGAACGAGCCGGCGGACAGCTTGAGGTCCACATACTGAATAGTGAAATTTATTGTGTTACCATAATTATAATGAAGTCCGTCGTAGGTGTAGGCACGATATGAATACTTCCTACCTCTTTTCAGGTTCTCTAATTTAGCAGAAAATTTGACTATATTATTACTAAATGATGCCGGTATTATTTCAGCTTTCACCTTTGCTGTATGTTCTACAGGGTCATAATATGATAATGTAAAACCAAGTCCTTCAATACCATTTAGATCGGCAAGAGTGACATCACCATTTATCGTTACCGCATTACTTTTGTTGTATTCTTTATTCGCAGCATCTTCGTTAATCTCTTCCGTATTAGGTCGGAAAAGGAATAATTGCTGCTTTTCTATATCATTCTGAGGATATAATAACAAATTCGCAACAATTTCTTTTTCGTTTTCAATTAGATGATCATGCCTTTCTTCTTCTGATAATTTATTGTAAGCTTGTTGAAGGGACGATCCATTTAACATATTATTGAAGAAATTAAAACCAGCATGTTGCCCTTCTTCATTTGTTTCATCATAGCCTAAATAAACACCTAATCCACGTGATATGAGTGCATCTGCAAACACAAACGAAGGGGCTCCTTCATCACCCATAAGAGACTGGCATGCAAGATTAAAGCATACTGAATTGGGGTTCGAAAAATAACCTGATGAAATATTTCGGATAAAGTGTTCTGTAATACTTGGATGTCCAACCCAATACCATACTCCATTCCGTTTCTCTTCAGTGAAGCCATATGGGATTTCCTTATCTGTAGCATCCTTATATTCTGATTTCTTACGCCATTGTTTAAATGCTTTTTTACATTCATCCCAATCATTATCTGATGGGGTTTCAGAATTATCTTTTGTAATTGGAATAAAAACTAAATCTTCAGATGTGGTCATTTTATGATACCCACCAGTACTATAAACATAAAACATTATGTTATGCCATGAAAGAGGTACATAACTACCATGTGTAATTAAAAATACTAAATCATAATCAAAAAAATTCAACTTATTAGGATCTGAAGAATTGCTTACAAAGAAATCAACAGTAGGTTCTTCAACATAGTCAACATCAATATTGCACGAAGAAAAAGTCTTTTTTAAGGGATTGAAATACGATGTCTTATGCCAGTTTCTATTTTCATCCTTATGTTGTTGATTTGCAATAACCGCTTTTAAACGAGATCCGTCTTGTTTTATAACATTTGCCAATTGTGGTTGTAATGCTCTTACATGAGTCGCAATGTCTTCTATGGATGTTGTATCCATTTTTGTGTCATGACTAAAATGGAAGGAATATGTTTCATCTTCTGCTATAGAGATATATAACTCATGCCCGTCACTCCATGCATCAGTTATACCTTCCGTTTTCTTTATTTGCTCTATCTTTGCCTCAACATCCTTTATTGATTCACAGCCAGAGATGGCTTCGAAAACTACTGGCATTGCCGATATGAAGTTCTGCTCAGCCTTTTCCTCATCTATCTTGGTAAATGTGATGCTATCGACATCTTCAAGGCTGTAGACGTATTTATCATATTTGGTCGTTACATGCTGGTAGTCATAGTCACCATGCTTGACACCCTCTTGGTCAAACTTAGAAGTGGTGATTTCTATCACGTTCTTCATGTAGAACTTGCGGAAATCGCCATTCTTGAAATACACGTTCATGAAGTCCTGTCCCATCATCGGAAGGGCAATGAGGGCCAGCGTGAGGGCCAATAGTGTTTTAAGCAGTCTCGTTTTCATCGCTTCGTGATTTTATAGGTTACATCATTGGCTTTCACAACGTAGACGCCGGCGGGGAGCTGAGAGACGGAGACGACGACCTCAGGCTGAGTGCCGCTGTCGATGGTGCGCAGCAGCTGACCTGCCACGTTGTAGAGGTAGATGGCGGTGCCGGGCTTCAGACCAGCGAGGGTGAGCGTCTCGCCGTCCTTCGAGAAGGCGGCGCGCAGGGTCTTTGCCTCGTCGATGCCATTGGCAGCCGACTCGTAGGTATAACGGCGCACCTTTTCCAAGGGCAGCGTCACGGTCGACTTCGCCGACGTGATTATCAGGTTTCCGTCACTGTAGGTTGTTCGCGGCTCGTCGGCCAGACTGATGGTCAGCACCTGGCCGTCGGCCTGCCAGACCTTTAGCACGCGGTCGTCGGCATGTACTGCCATTGAGGCGGTCAGGACCAACAGAAACACAAGTTGTTTGATGTAATACTTCATAGTTCTTCGGTTTTTTAATATGTTTTCAATTATTGGTATTCGAATGCGCTCCGGCTTCAATTCTGCAAAAATACAACAATTCTTGCAGACCACCAAAGAAAACAGATGTTTTTTTTCCACGCCAGCCTTTTTTCCTGAATTTCGTGTACTGGGACGACTGCTTCAAAGAAAACGGGAATTATATTTTGCCATTTGGAAATTTCTTCGTACCTTTGCACAAATTATCATTTGGAACAAGACATTTATATAATATGGTAAAGCACATTATTCTTTGGACTCTGAACCCCGAACTGACGGAGGAGGAGAAGCAGACCGTGAAGGCCGGCATCAAGGCCGGACTCGAGGGACTGGTGGGCAAGGTGCCCGGACTGATTGACGTGAAGGTAAACATCGACGGAAGGCTCAGTTCGTCGAACGCCGACGTGATGCTCGACTCTACCCTGGAGTCGGCGGAGGCGCTGCGCGGCTATGCCCAGCACCCCGAGCACGTGGCCGTGGCCAACACGAAGGTACGTCCCTACACCGTGCAGCGCAGCTGTCTTGACTTTGAGATCTGAGCTTTTTTGAACTATGGCAAGAAAGAAGAAGGAACTGCCGCTGCTCGAGAGCGTCAGGATTGAGGCTGTGGCCGCCGAGGGCAAGTGCCTGTTCCACTGGAACGACCTGGTGGTCTTTGTGCCCTGGTGCGTGCCGGGCGACGTCTGTGACGTCCAGATACGGCGCAAGAAGCATTCGTTTGCCGAGGGCGAGGTGGTGCGCTTCGTCGAGCAGAGCAAGGTTCGCGCCCTGCCCTTCTGCCAGCACTTCGGTGCCTGCGGAGGCTGCAAGTGGCAGAACCTGCCCTACGACGAGCAGCTCAAGTTCAAGCAGCAGCAGGTCTTCGACCAGCTGACGCGCATCGGCAAGGTCGAACTGCCCGAGTTCCGTCCCATCCTCGGCAGCGTCAGGACGCAGGAGTACCGCAACAAGCTCGACTTCGGCTGCGCCAACAAGCGCTGGCTGACGAAGGAGGAGATTGAAAGCCTCCCCCCGGCCCCCTCCCGTAGAGGGGGAGATTCTGCGGCAGAAAGCCTCCCTGTCGGGGGTAGGGTGGAGGGAGCCAAGGACGTGCCCGCCATCGGTTTCCACATCACGGGAGCGTTCGACAAGATTCTGCCCATCGAGAAGTGCTGGCTGATGGACGACGTCCAGAACCGCATTCGCAACGAAATTCGCGACTATGCCATCCAGAACAGCCTGTCGTTCTTCGACCTCAGGGCGCAGGTTGGACTGCTGCGCGACATCATCTTCCGCAACTCAAAGAGCGGCGAGCTGATGGTCATCATTCAGTTCCACTTAGGAGCCTCCCCCCTGCCCCCATTCCCGAGCGGAGCTCGCCTACCCGTAGCCTTTCCCGAAGAGGGGGAGGTTCGTTGGTTGAGTGAGGACGGATGCAAGGCCAAAGCCTTGCTGCAGCATATAGCCGATAAGTTCCCGGAAATCACGTCGTTACTCTACTTAGACAATCAGAAGTGCAACGACACCATCGGCGACCAGGAGATACTCACCTTCAAGGGCACCGACCACATCTTCGAACTGATGGAGGACCTCCGCTTCAAGGTCGGCCCGAAGTCGTTCTACCAGACGAACACCGAGCAGGCCTACCACCTCTACAGCCTCGTGCGCGAACTGGCTGCCCTGACAGGCAGCGAGCTGGTCTATGACCTCTACACCGGCACCGGCACCATCGCCAACTTCGTGGCCCGGCAGGCCCGTCAGGTCATTGGCATCGAGTACGTGCCCGAGGCCATCGAGGATGCGAAGGTCAACTCCGACATCAACGGCATCGGTAACACGCTGTTCTACGCCGGCGACATGAAGGACGTGCTCAGCGACGACTTCATCCTGGAGCACGGACGGCCCGACGTCATCATCACCGACCCGCCGCGTGCCGGCATGCACCCCGACGTGGTGAAGACCATCCTCAGGACCGCCCCGCAGCGCATCGTCTACGTGTCGTGCAACCCCGCCACCCAGGCCCGCGACCTGCACGACTTAGACGCCGACTACCGCGTGATGGCCGTCCAGCCCGTCGACATGTTCCCGCACACGCCCCACGTCGAGAACGTGGTACTGCTGGTTCGGCGCACGTAGAATTCGTACCATCGAAAAGTGTAGCAAATGCCCCCATATTCATGAAAAAAGTATTCTTTGCATTCGTTCTGGCAGTATTCACCTTGAGCTGCCAACAGAAACAGACACAGGGACAGGCCACCGATGCCAACACTCAGGAGCCAGTCGCTGACGCCGGCGACGAGCAGGCCGACGCTGCCCCCTTCAACATAAGTGACTATCTCGACGAGATGAGTGATAATCCAGAACTGCGCTACGGCATCGGCGACCTCGAACTATCGGAGTATGCGCTCTACGACATCGATGGCGATGGTCAGGACGAGGTGTGGGTACGCGCTCCCGGCCAGAACTATCTCGCCATCTATGTCCTGAACAACAGTAAGCTGGAACTCGTGGCTTATGCCGACGGATGCACCGACCTCACCTACTACAAGAATGCCGTTGCCTATGATGCCTACTACTCACCAGGCAGGGCGTGTAAGGGTGCGCAAGTGGTGAAGAATAGTAAGCTGGCCGACAGCTATTGGGAGGAGACAAACTGGGACATCTTTGACGACGAAGCCGAGGAAGTCACCGATGAGAGCTACTACATCAACGGCAAAGAATCCACCAAGGCCGACTGCGAGCACTTCACAGAACAGCTCGGCACCCCCACCAATGCGCCCAATCCCGACTGGATGGCCATTAGATAGATCCGAACAAGCACAAAAGCAATACGCATGTTCAGACCCCCTCTGGCCCCCCTGACTCAGGGGGGGATCCTCCGGGTAAACGCGGGGGGGGGGGGTGGTCGGAATAAAGTGGTTATGCTTTTGTCTGCAGATAGTAGTCGCTGAAGTCCTTGCAACCGGGAGCTTGCTCGCTTTGCTTGCAAAGAACGTTGAGGGTTCAATGTTAAACGTTCAATGTTCAACTTGTTATCGCCCGAATCGCCCACCAGTTGGGTCATTAATCCACACATTTCCTTCCAACTGCGGTCAGGATACTGAAATTCCGCATCGCTGATATGTGCACCAAGTGAGGGGAAAAGCATCGGAAACAGAGGTTCATACATGTCTTTTGAGGCCTGTGAGAGCAGTAATTTGATGCATTCTGTGCCCTTTCCGAGGTTAGGCCTCCAAGTGCCATGCAAAGTTCGTTATACACTCCGAGGGCGTAGCGGTAGACGCGACAAATATGACAACTTCCCCCGAATTTGTCACAAAAAACCTATGTATGTCGCAACAACCCAAAGCAAAAAACAAGAAAAAAGTTGGAACGAGCTGAAAACCGCCGTAACTTTGCATCACAATTAAGAAACAAAAGTATTAACAATAAAAAAATTACAATTATGAAAAAGATGTTAGTTCTGTTAGCTTTAGTGCTGACAATGTTTGCCCCCGCAATGGCCGATAGCGACCGAGTAATAACCTTCGAGCAGCTGCCCGCACAGGTACAGACACTGCTGAAGAAAAACTTTGCCCACAAGGTGCCCCTCGTCGTCACCGTAGACTGGGACGACTACACCGTGAGGTACCAGAGTGGTGAGAAGGCAGAGTTTGACAAACGAGGGAACTGGAGAGAATTCGACTGTAAGATGTCGGCTGTACCCACTGCCCTTATCCCTGAGCAGATCAAGGCCGGCGTAGAGAAGACCTTCCCTGGAGCCGTTATCGTCAAGATTGACCGTGACCGTCGAGGCACATACGATGTGAAGTTGAATAACGGCATGGAACTGGAGTTCAATAGTTATTTCCAGGTAATCGATATTGACGATTAAGAACAGAATCCTGAAAGTCACGTCAGCCGGAAATCGGCGGGACTCATGATTGTTCTCGTGTAACGAAAGGGTTCTCCGCTATGTAAAATGCCCCCGCTCCTTCGGATGTGAAGAGGCGGGGGTATTGTTTGTTTGGGGCGAGAAGCGCGTGATTACTTAACGACTGGCTACCCCAGCTCAAATATGCCGGAGGGGGTCTTGCGCTTGAGGACGTCGAGCTGGAAGTCCTTGCCGGCAATGATGCCGTACTCGCGCAGGACGGACTCTACGGTCTTGCGGGCCAGCTCGGGATGGTTGTTCTCCTCGCTGAGGTGGCAGAGGAAGACGCGCCTGATGCCGGGCTTCAGATTCTCGGCGAGGGCAATGCCGCAGTCCTTGTTGCTAAGGTGGCCGGTACGGCTGTGGATGCGGTCCTTCAAGTGCTGTGGGTACGGCCCCTGCATGAGCATCTCGACGTCGTGGTTGGCCTCGATGACCAGGTAGTCGGCGCTTGAGATGTAGTTGCGCACCTCGTCGGTAATCTCGCCCACGTCGGTGATGATGCAGAAGGTAACGCCGCCGACTTCTATCTGATAGCCTACGTTCTCGGTGGCGTCGTGGGGTACGTAGAAGGGTGTGACGCGGAAGGGACCCAGCTGCAGTGGCTCGCCGACGTTGACGAAGCGCTTCATCTCGGGGGTGAGCTTGCGCGCGACGCAGTAGTTGCGGTCGATGCCCAGGTGGACGTTCTTGGTGGCGTAGACGGGGAGGTGGCACTCGTGGCTGATGCTTCCGACCGACTTGATGTGATCGGCGTGGTCGTGGGTGATAAGCACATAATGGATTGAACTCAGGCTTAGGCCAAAGTCTCTGAACTGCTTCTTGAGTGTGCGTATTCCTACTCCTATATCTATTATCAGCCCCTCGGTTTCAGTGTAGAGATAGTAGCAATTGCCGCTGCTGCCACTGCCAAAGGATACGAATTTCAGCATTTTAGTTGTTATTTTTTGCAAAAGTACAAAATTAATCACGATTGGTGAATCATTATTCATATTTATTTCTTACCTTTGTACTTTATTAAGATTTAGAGCATGAAAAGATTTGTTTTGTTTGCCCTGGGTCTGCTGCTTTGCATCAGTTGTGAGCAGACGGAGAAAGACCTCGACGCCAAGGTGCTGGAGCACGTGGCTGCGTTTGCCGAAGCCTACTTCAACTACGACTTTGAGAAGGCGCGGCGGATGGTGACGCCCGATTCGGAGAAATGGCTGCGGTTTGCCGCCTCGAACGTCACACAGGAGGACGTTGACCTGCTGAATGCTCAGGAGGGGGTTGCTACGGTCGAGGCTGAGGGCTACGAGCGCCTGAACGACTCGACGCTGGCGGTCACGCTGACGGTGAGGGACTTTCTGACGAAGGACAGTCTGGGAGCCGCCGGCAGGATTGAGGCTGAGGGCGAGTTCCGCATAATCGCCATTCGGCAGGACAAGAGCTTTCTGGTCAGAATGGAAGGCCTACCGCGAAGTGAAAGGCAAAGTCGCGACTGAGGCGCGGATGGATGAGCGGATAGTGCTCGTCGGCGTCGTAAGCGGGATTGACGGCCTTCATGCCTAAGTCGAAACGCACAATGAAATAGTCGAAGTTGAAGCGGAAGCCCAGACCGTAGTCGGCTGCCAGCTGCTCGAGGAAGTTGCCGAAGGTGAACTGTCCGCCGGGCTGGTCGGGATATTCGCGCAGCGTCCAGATGTTGCCGCCGTCGACGAAGAGTGCGCCGTCGAGCTTCCAGAAGAGGTGTGTGCGGTACTCTACGTTGAGGTCGAGCTTCATGTCGCCCGTCTGATTGATGAAGTCGATGCGCCCGTCGGTTCCCTTATAGCGTCCAGGGCCTATGCCGCGCACGGCCCAGCCGCGCAGCGAGTTGGCACCGCCTGAGAAGTAGCGCTTCTCGAAGGGCAGCAGCGTCGAGTTGCCGTAAGGCCAGGCTATGCCCAGTCCGACGTGGAACACCAGCTGGTTGATATAGTCGAACTTCAGGATACGGGTGAAGTCGATGTCGCCCTTGACGTACTGGGCGTAGGCAATGTTGAACGCCTTGTACTGTCCCAGCGAGTTTTTGGCGGCTCCGGTCAGCTCGGAGGCGAGGTTGAACAGGTTGCCCGCCGTCTCGATGTTGGTCTTCACGGCCGTCGTTCCGTCGTTGTAGGAGAGTCCGAAGCCCGTCTTGGTGATGAACAGGTCCTGGTAGTTATAGCGCAGGATGGCATTGCGCGAAGATACGTCGTCGAGGTAGAGCCGCTTGAACGTCTCGCTGATCCAGGGCATGAGCACGTAGTTGACGTCGAGCAGGTCGAGCTGATACTGGAAGCGGCCTGAGGGCTGGGCCCAGCGGTAGCGCCAGGCTGCCGACCAGAGGCGGCGGTGGAACTCGGGGCGGTCTTGCAGGTCGTAGAGCAGCGACACCTCGCTGGTGGCGTTGATGCGTCGGCGGGTATCGGCCTTGATGAAGGGCATGATGAATCGCGGGAACTTCAGCTTCGTCTCCACGCTATATTCTATGAAGTCCTGATTGCTGTAACCCTCGAGTCCCTTGATGGCCTCGTAGGCGCCGCGCAGCTCGATGGAGAGGTTCTCGGAGCCGTGAAAGAGGTTGCGGTTCTGGTAGGTCAGCGTGGCGGCAGCTCCCAGGTCGCCGGCGGTGTTGGTGCCTTCGGGCTGGAAACTGAGCGTCGAGGGCTTGTTGGTCTGCAGGCGTATGCGGCAGTCGAGCAGGGCTGTGTCGGGAACCTCGCGGAACTGTATGTTGGTGTACTTCACGGCTCCGAGCCGCCCGAAGTGGTTATAGGTGTTCTGCAGGTCGCTGCCCGAGTAGTAGCCGCCCTCCTTGATATACGTGCTCTCGGCGAGCACCTTGCGGCGAAGGTGGATGACGCTGTCGTCCTTGGCCCCGCTCTCGAAGCTGACGCTTCTCACCTTGTAGCGCGTGTGGAGCAGTTCCTCGCCCTCCTCGGTGCGGTTGGGATTGAGCATTAGCCGCAGGTTGACCTTTCGGCTGCCGCCGCTGCCCAGCGTGTCGGCCTCGTAGCTGATGAACTCCTTGTGGAAACGGTAGTAGCCGCGGTCGGTGAGCAGCTTCGTGATGCGCTTGCGCTCGCGGTCCAGGTCGTCGACGCTGAACTGGCTGCCCGGCTTGAGGCCCCAGTTGGCGGGGTCGTCGAGTCCCAGTTCGCGGTTGATGAAGGGGTCGGCAATCTGATACTGCAGATTCCCAACGGTGTAGGCTTCGCCGGGATAGAGCTTGTAGGTTGTTGAGAGTTTCTTGCCCTTGGCCTTCGTCCACAGTTCGACCTTGCTCTCCAGATAGCCTTGGTTATAGAGCATTTGCTGCAGGTCGCCGACGGTCTGCCTGGCCTGCACGGAGTCGAAGAGCACCGGCGGCTCGCCCATGTTCTTCAGCAGACGGTTCATCCAGCGTGTGGAGTCGCGCCCCGACAGGGAGTAGACGCCCAGGGGCAGCTTGAACAACGAAAACCAGCGGACATTCTCCTGCTGCCGGACGTAGCTCTTCATCTTGCCGGCATTGACGTCACCCTGATTGCCGTCGACGGTCACCTTCACCTTGTTCAGCAGATAGCGTCCGTCGGGCACGTACTTGGTCTCGGCACACGATGCCAGCAGTACAGCCGCAAAGAGAATGTATCCTATTTGCTTCAAGCCGACAGCAGTTTAGTTAAAAGACTAAATCTTCAGTTCTTTCAGAATTTCCGACATGCGCTGCATGTTGTTGATGCGCATGGGAACAAGGGGCAGACGGAGCACGTTCTCGATGAAGCCCATCTCGTGGAGCATGGCCTTCACGCCAGCGGGGTTGCCGTCGACGAAGAGCAGCGAGAAGAGGTCGGTGAAGCGGTGGTGAATCTTGCGCGCAGGGTCGTACTCGCCGCGCATTTGCAAGCGTATCATCTTCGAGAACTCCTTGGGCAGCGCATTGCCGATGACCGAGATAACACCCACGGCACCGCAGGATACCATCGGGAACGTCAGCGAGTCGTCGCCCGAGATAACGTCGAAGTCGCGGGGCTTGTTCTTAATGATTTCGTCGACCTGCTCCAGATTGCCGCTGGCCTCCTTGATGGCTACAATGTTGCGGCAGTCGCGGGCCAGTCGGACGGTGGTCTCGGCCTTCATGTTGACGCCCGTGCGGCCCGGCACGTTGTAGAGCACCACGGGCAGCTCCGTTGCGGCGGCAATGGCATTGAAGTGCTGGTAGAGTCCCTCCTGCGAGGGCTTGTTGTAGTAGGGACAGACGCTCAGAATGCCGTCGATGCCCTTGAAGTCGCCCGTCCTAAGCTCCTCGACCACGGCAGCCGTGTTGTAGCCTCCGCAGCCCATGAGGATGGGCACGCGGGCCTGCACAATGTCGACCACGAGGTTCTTGATGGTAAGCTTCTCTTCGGGTGTCAGTGTGGGCGTCTCGCCGGTAGTGGCCAGAATACAAAAGAAGTCGGCACCGTTGTCCAACTGATACTGAACCAATCGTTTCAGCGA
>JAEEGI010017801.1_pt1 | contig 14518 bp, 7 predicted proteins | sample 8958751 | NCBI WGS metagenome assembly JAEEGI01 (sample SAMN16246545, study PRJNA631951) | gut metagenome | biome: gut microbiome; feature: rumen; material: KS-attached | host: Bos | place: Iran: Karaj | collected 2018-10
AAGACAAGACTACGGGGAAGCAGGAAATCCTGATGCGCTTCTTCCATGGCCGGCTAAACCAGCGGGCCAAGACTAATCTCTTTACTGTCGCAGAGTACTGGGACGAAAAAAACCAGTGCAACAAGATTCCAAAGGTCCGATTCATGTCTGAAGAAAAGGTCGCTCTTGTCAAGGGTCTGCAACAAGTAAACAAGGAATTGGAGGAGATCTCCACCTTCATCCAAGAGGAATTCATTAAAGCCGGAGCCGGGAAAGTTGAGCTCGTGGATAAGTGGCTTTCTTCTAAACTGCTGGACCGCATCAAGATTCCCAAAGGAGAACGAAAGAGTACGGTGGACAATTCGACCATCTCTGCATTGGCGCACTTCATTGAGGTGCACGATATCTCTGAATCCCAGAAGCGACAGTACAAAGTCTTATATCGGGCGCTCCAGCGGTTCACACTTTATACTGGTACTAGCATTGAACTGGAAGACCTGACGGCTGATACACTTCGGAAGTTTGCTGATTATCTTTCGACAGAGCATCAATTCATCGGTAAGGATAAAGAAGGGGAACCTATCATTATCGACAGTCGTTATCAAGAAGTCTATGACCAAGTACCCGAGTGTCGTTATCCGAAACCGCGTGGGAAGAATGATATCATTGGAACCATGTCTCGTTTCCGGACATTCGTCAGATGGGCCAAGCGAAATCATCTTACAACCAACGCACCTTTCGATGAGTATGACATTGGACAACCGATGTATGGGACGCCTTATTTCATCACCAAGGAAGAACGAAACATCTTATACGTCGCTAAGTTCCCAAAGAATCCAGGGCTGGAAGTGCAGCGGGACATCTTCGTCTTTCACTGTTTCATCGGCTGCCGGGTCGGAGACCTGCTCCAGATGAAGAAGAGTAACGTGATCAATGGCGCCATCGAATACGTTCCTCGAAAGACAAAGGAGGGTCGTCCGATTACGGTTCGGGTCCCCCTTGGTCCTACAGCCCTGGAAATCCTGGAACGATATCCCGATGTTCCCGGGAATCGCCTTCTTCCTTTTACTTGTGCACAGGATTATAACCGCAACATCAAAAAAATGCTCCGCCTCGCCGGAATCGATCGGCAGGTAACAGTCATCAACTCTCTGACCCGAGAAGAAGAGCAGCACCCAATCTGGGAGGTCGCAAGCTCCCATATGGCCCGTAGGGTTCTGGTTGGGAATCTCTACAAGGAGCTCAAGGATCCCAACCTTATCGCCAAGATATCCGGCCACGTTGAGAACTCCAAAGCCTTCAACCGATACCGGAACATTGACGAGGAAATGGCCAAAGAGGTTATTTTGAAACTTGAGTGATTACTCCCCCCGAAATGGACAGCATTAGTCCTCAAGCGACAAATAGAATAGTTCATAAATCAATTTATTAGTAAATATAGTATTATGAGTGTATTAGAATTCTTAGGAACACCATTAGGCATTATTAGCGTCGGGGTGGTATCCAGTATTGCTGGTAATGCGCTGTACAAATGCGCAGTTAACCTATATGACAAGGCAGACACGAAGGTTAAACATAAAAGACTCATAAAGCGCATGATATCAGCGGGAGAACTGTATTGTAGTGGTTATACTGCTGCCTATGCAAAGTATAAATCAACATTTCATCAAACCTTGCATATTAACAGATTTACTATCAAATTATTGATGGAGATTCTCAGAATAATACTCGTTTCTTTTGCTGCTTTGGCTTTTTTGGTTGTCTTGCAAGAGTTTATCATCGTAAGACCAATAATAATTGCTATTGCAAGTATTTTAATTGCGATACTATACCAAAGAGTCAAAGCACTTATTAATTCGTATCAATTAATGTATGATAATGAGTTTGGAGAGGAGTATAAGAAACGTATGAAAGAGGGAATGGAACAACATTGGGAAAAAATGATTGAGAAGAAAGATGAAACAAACTCAAAAAAATAAGAGAAACGGCCCATTTACGGTTTCTAACGGTGTAAATGCGGTTTTTTCAAAAAAATGTAGGATTATTCAAAAAAGATTCTCACTTTTGCAGAAGCAAATTTATCATCGGGCATAGTAAGACAACTTCTTTCTATCTGAAGGTTTGTTCCTACCCTCGCCCTCCCAAAAAGGAATAAAGCCCCCTTGTACTCCCATACTTGGGGGCTTTCCATCTCCCGTAAGGGAGATAAATCGGCCACACCATCATGGCCATAGGTAGAAAGGAGGTGTAAGAAAATGACTGATGATAAATTTGCAAAAAAATCGGGAGGGCATTATATCTTTAGACCCTATGCGGTCAGAAAAGATGGAACTGTTATTCGTCCAAAGCATGGTAAAATGCTGAAGATATGGGTAAAGGACTAAGTGCTTTCCTATTTTTCGGGGGTGTGGGAGCGCTCCCGTTTTTATTCAAAACATCTCCATTTACTCACCTTACCAGATTCAGTATATGTGCAAAAAAGTGGTTGGTGATACACCATCAGACTTTTGATTAATATACACTATTGATTTTTCCAACTCTATTCTCCCTCAACGATAAATGTATTATGGCTGACATGTTATGTGCACCCCGATATTCATATTCTGACATGCTGATATAAAAGCAGACAGAAGCCAAAGGATAGGGATTGCTTCTTTTTTCTCTGGTATATTCTCCCCACCTTTTAACTTTTGAAGACAATCGGCTAATCGTTTCTTACTGATAAAGTCAATAACAAGGAAAACATCGCGGCGATAATTGGCGCTATTCAAAGCTTTCTTCCACATAGAAACAGCATCTTCTGCCGTTCTTCTGACTGTTCGAACTCTTGGAATTGAAGTATGAACTCCAGACTGAATATAATTCATTGACCATTTATAACGTTTACTGTCCAACATACTATCCAAAGGGAAGAATACACCCAGATTCTTTTGTGCTTGCCCTACTACTTCCTGAAATGCACTTGCCGAGAAGCATAAACCCTTGTGCTTTGCAGCATAATAAGAAACAGAATTCTTCCCAATCAAGACATAATCCCCCCACTCTGTTCCTAAATCGTCACAGACCATGATCTTGCCATCCTCACTATACTTCTGTTCACAAAATGAGAATAGCGAATCTCTATCGAAAGATGTCTGCCCCTCGGTGAAGTTCCCTTTTTCTGTCTTCGTATTGCATAAATCGTCATCATCTTCGAATACATCCAAGAACTCATCAAGTCTTCCCCACAAAGTAGCATCTTTATAAAGAACACCACCTGAATACTTTAGAGAAGGATTCTCAAAATGAATAACATATAATCCATTTCTCTCTATGTATCCAAGCAGAGTATCTTCATCTTCTTCGTCACTTGTCTCAGTATCCTTCTTTATTATCAACCATAGGTTCTCCATTTCATTACTATGGAGACTAATACCATTCTCGGCAATATCGACTAAGGCAAGAACCTCATCATCTGATTTTGCCATATAATGTCCTTCTTCATCTGCAGTTATACCAAATGCGGCATGGTACTTCGCATATAAAGTCGATTTGTCAATAACCTCGGTATGATCAACAACACCATCCACATTCTTTTTGTGAGAAACTCCAATGATACGTTCGTCATTGATAAGACTCTCCATTTGTAATAATATCGCATTTGGAATTAGATTACCGGATGAGTACTCCGTAAAATAATTAACTGGTTGTGCAAAAATGGATAAAAAACTATTATTATTACCCTGACGATACACCTTAATAGCATCTACAACCCTCTTTGACCAATCAATAAAAGATTTCCATTTATTCCTTATGCCAATCTGATTTATCTTAGACAAATTCATCGTAACTGATACTAACTCATCCTCTTCACCTCCAAAATGAGGTAAAGCCATACGATATGAGTTAAGTTTAAAGGTATTCGCACCAACAGCAGGAAAGACATCCTTCAAATTATCAGCTTCAACCGTCTTACTTCGCATGGCAGAATCAGACACATCCGTGTTCGTCATGCCGAATCGTTGGAACTTTGCCTTGTCTGTAACAAGTGCAGAACGAATCGTCTCGTAATCAATAACATCTAAAGACTCCCTAAGTATCTTAATTGATGGAATATTACGTTTAGTAACCACGACATAGTTTTCATACTCAATGATGAAAAGAAAAGCAAACTTCCGCTCCAACCATTTCGTGTCTGGTTGATAATCATCATTAAAACAAGTGGGTTTTACCAATCTTTTGTATGCAAGAAAGGAATAAGCCACATTTTCGTAAATGTTCCTTCTTATATCAACATACTTCTCCCCTTCAATACCCTTATCAACGATTGCCTTGAATAGTCTTTTAATGAGCAAATCTTTCTTATTGTTTGACAATTCTTCTTTAAACTTGTAAAACGAAGCTGTTTCATGAAAGATGAAATCATCGATTGATGGTGATAGCGTTGCTTCCATTCCCTTATTTATATTAATTAAAATAACACTATTAAACTATATTGCTTACCACTTACATGATAGTTGAATAAAACTCTTTGTTCACACAATGTACAAATAAATAACTACCTACCTGTCTATCTTACTAATGAAAACACTGGCAGAATGACTATAATTGATGGGTCAATTTTTTTAAGTTAAAAAACAATACCTTCAATTATAATTCTAGTGTCTCCTAAATTACTGAATAGTGGGTAACAAAATATTACTGAAATCCAGTCTAACAACGAAATCCGAATACTTTTGGCCAGCAAAATCCTCAGAAATATTATTCCCTATTGTTATATCCATATTAATATCACTATTAATGCAAATTAGATCTGCCAAATAAAGACCAAGCCCTTTCCCTCCAACTTCTTTTGAATTATTTTTGCTTCTAAACCCTCGCTCTTTTAAATGTGGTATTTCTTTTTTATCTGGACGTTGACTTAAACTTTTAACTATAACAATTAAATGATTCAGTCCTTCTTCGAAAATAACAGTGATAGTATTATAGCACATCGAATACTTAATTGCGTTATCTAGTAATAGATAAGGAATTAGTTCGACCAAGTCGTTGGCTAAGCAAGAACGGAAAGATTCTCCCTTCCGGATTATCTTAAGATGTCTCTCATTTGCCTGCACCTCGAGTAATTTTGAAACCTTGTCAAACTTCTTGTAAATCGCAATAGGGCCTTTTTTTTCAAAAACAGAAAAATCAGAAGTAATGCTAAGGTCGTAAGTGCTTAATCGAATTGAAATTAACTGTGATGTCGCATGTAGTTGACGAGTGTAGTATTCGATTTGAGAAGGATCTTCACCATCAAAATGATCCAATTCAAGTATCAAACGCTCAGCTGCTGGTTTTAATTGTTGATTAAGCTTCCTCAGTTCATGGAAAGTATCATCTAACATTTCCGTTTTTTCATCATATGATGCTTTTGTTATTTTGAAATTGGATTCTTGTTGATAAAAGTCAGAAGCCTCTTCCACTAATGAGCGGATTGATGATTTAGACTGTTTATAAGAATCATATGGAATACGTGGCAAATAGTCTTTATCGCGTAATCTTTTCTGAACAGATTTCTTATCAGATATAATCTCGACATTGAGACAGGAAAAAACAACAGTATTATTTCCTAGTCTCAAAACTTCTACAGCAAATCCATAAGGGCATTGTTTAATTCCAATAGAATTACAATTCTCCTCATAGAACTTGCGGCAAATATTTGACGAACAATTCTGTCTGCAAAAACAAGGGACTTGAAATACTACTCCATCTGATAAACTATCTGACGGAAACAACTTATATGGATAAGGGTAAAGAGCTTTCATCCCAATAATAGTTTTACTGCAGCACTTCCAATAAAAGATAGCAAGACCTCTTTTGCGTTACTTTCAAGCTCAATTGACTTGTTTACGTTTGGGAAATCATCAAAACTTTTTTTATTTTGGATTTTTGTAACAACCTCGTTTTCTAATAATGCTATTTGAAATAGAGGCACTTTTAAATCAAGTAAATGGTTACATGTCTTCGCCCATTGCTCCTCAATATTACTCACAGATGAAATGGCATAATCCAGTTTCTCTACCCATACATCGGTATTCTCGTCTTTTATAATACTGATGTCAGCATTCTTGAGTAATGCTGTATATCTCGCATCATTATCATACGCTGTATAAGATATAATGTATTTAAAGGGAAATCTTCTGCGAATCTCTTTAACAAGATATGCTCCTTGTAGCTCTTGATGAAACTTAGTCCCTATCCCTTGGACATCACATAGAACAATTTCGTAGGAACTAATAGAATCAAGTGTTTCAAGATCCCGAAACTGTTCAATATTAAAACCGTGTTTCCTAAGATTATCTGAATAAGGGAATGGTTCATCATCAATTACAATAATGCGAATAGAACTACGATCATTTATTTGTCTCATTCCGACAATTGATCTCAAATCAGTGATTGTTTTGGGGTGTCCGAGATAAAAAAAGGCCATAATTTGAAACAATTACAAAATAATAACGAAACAGAATTTATTTATTACTCACGCAAATGATTGGTAAAACAAATATAATAGCTATGATAGAGAAGGCCATCCCGGCGATGGTTCCGATGGCGAAGTCGAACCAGAATACTTCCTCGGGGCCGTCGGAGAGGAAGGGAAGAAGTCCCAGGATGGTTGACACGATGGTGAGGCTGATCGGGGTGATCTTACGCGAGAAGGCTTTGATGTACAAACTTATTGCCTCCGGTCCCCGAGCGGTGTCCTGCAGGTCCCTGAGCTTGTCGAAGGGTCGAAGGGCTTGATACGTCGTGACCAGATATATTCCCGCGTTGACAACTATTCCGCAGAGCATCACGAATGCGGCGAAGCCGCCCTGGTCGAAGGCGAAGTCAGTGAGTCCGAACACCAGGAACAACCCGATAAACGAGATCGGGATCATGAATATCACCGGCAGCGGATACCGGAACGACTCGAAGGTCATGGCGAGCATGACATAGATCACGGCGATGATCAGGAATATCAGCCAGGCGTACCTTTCTTTGTTACCATAGAACCATCCACCTGATGGATCCTCTGCTTTGAAACCTACCGGAAGTATCTCATTATTAAAGTGATCCACCACCTGTGTCCTCAGTCGTCTGGAGAGCTCATAGCTTCCGATGAAATCGTAACGGACCTCAAGGGTGTATGACTGGTTCTCCTTCTGTATCTCCAGTCCGGTCCGCCTCTTGTCTATCGAGCCCAAGCCGGAGAGCGTGACCTTCGACTCCCCTATCTCGACCGGGGAGTTGACGACATGCCAGAGGTCGTAAGCGTCCAGGTCAGAAGATCTCAACACGACATCTGCGGGCTCCCCGTCGTGATCCGCCTTCCCGATGACCTCCTCGTACAGAAGGGACGACAGTGTCCCATAGTAGGAATACGGATTCACGTCTGCCATCGTCATCCTGCCGAAGTCATAGTCGAGGACGAACTCGGATGAAGGCCTGCCGTACCGCCCACCGCCCCAGATCTCGGGTTCCTGTACCCTTCGGTTGCCGGAGACATATTCCACCATCATCGAGGCGTAGTCGTGGAGACGCTGGTAATTATAGCCCCTGAGGATTATCCCGTCGCTCTTGTAGCTCGAGACTATGTTGTTGTTAAATGAGTTGTCGTCAATCCCCCATACACTCCAGTTGGCCCCTCCGAAATTGATCGCCATCCTCGTGACCTCGGACTTAAGGGTAGCGGGGAAGGATGTGTTCTCGAACTCCGGCTTGAATTCCACGGTTATGTTGGCGTTATTGTAGGAGCTGATCCTTGTCGTGAACACCGAGATCTCGTCAAACTTCGAGAGGTAGTTCTCCATCGCCTTCACGACCTCGTTGAGCTGGTTCACCGTGCAGCCTTCAAGCATACCCGCGCGGATGTTCAACTGCTTCTTCTGCGGCTGACGGTAGAAGTTGAACCGGTCCAAGGCGCCGTAGAACAGGGCGAAAGAGGATCCGGTGTACTTGTCAATCTTGACCCTGTTGGATTCGTATGGCTTCCACGTCACGAGTTTGTCCACCGCCTTTCGGGCCCGGCTGGCCGTGGCCTTCTCCTTCTCGGACAACGCTTTCGGCAAGGCGCAGAACGGAAGGCCGAACGCCGCGATGAATAACACTATGTACACCCACCGGTGTCTTGTGCCCCAACTGATATATTTTTCATACCGTTTGTTCCATTTCACGGTGCGTCGTAGCGAACGGAGTCTTCTCCTTCCGGCTCCAGTGCTGTTCTGGCGGCCATTTACCCGGACAGGGCGCGGAGCGCAGGCCGACAGGGCAGCACCGGAGCCGGACACGCCCGAGACTTGCGAGACTGGAATATACTCCATCAACGATGGGATAAAGAGATAGGAGATAAGAAGCGAGAGGCAAAGGTTGATGACTATGACCCAGATAAAGTCCACCAGGTTGGCCTTCTCGCTCTCGGGAAGCAGGAGCACCATCAGGAGGGCGCCCACCGTGGTCGCCACCGCGGAAAGGATGGCCGGGAAGACCTTCCGATCACGGTAACGGCTGTAATGGTCGATCATCACGATCGACGTGTCGATGATGATCCCCAGCGAGACCGTGATTCCCGCAAGGGTGTAGATATGGATCTGAAGCCCGGCAAACGAATAGATCGCCAGAGCCGTGAGTATGTTCACCGCGAGAGTGGAAAGGATGATCAGCATGTATCTCCACGAGCGGTAGATGATGAGGACGAACAGCAGGAGTATCAGCACGCAGAGGCCTGTCCTGAGATAGATCCTGTTCAGCTCGTCCCGGACATATTCGGAAGAGTCGTACGCGACCGAGGCCGTGATCTCGCCGGGAAAACTCCGCCGCAGCTCATCCATCTTAGCCCTCACCGCCGCGGCTGTGGTCAGAAGGTTGGCCGAGGAGGCTATCTCCGCCGTCATGGTGATGGTGTTAAGGCCGTTAACCCTGTAATAGGAGGTGGGAACGGACTCCTCGTAACGCCAGGTCGCGATGTCTCTCAAGTGGATGATCTCCCCGCCGACATTCTTCACGGGGACCGCCCCGAAATCAGGCCCGCTCTCTTCCTCCAGACGCACGGACATCATGCCATCCCCTGTCCTGGCCATGCCGACGATCTCGGAGCCATAATAGGAGCGGAAGGCGCTGGCGATCTCGTCCGCTGTTATACCGGCCGAGGTAGCCTTATGGGCGTCGAAAGTAATCACCCATTGGAAAGGCACCCCACCTCCGATCTCAACCTTGTCCACCCCGGGAACGGCCGCGAGAGGGCTGAGGACGTGTTCATTGAGGTAACGTGAGATCTCCCTGGAGGGGATGTCGCCCTTGACAAGGTAAGATACCCTCGAGACCGACTCGCCGCTTCCCCTGGATATGGTCGGATATGTGATCTCCCTCGGAAGCGAGGACCTGATGTTACGGACCGCGGATGCCGCCTCGAAACGCGCGGCGTCCATATCGGTTCCCTTGTTGAAGGAGACCTGTATCGTGCCTTCGCCCTTGGATGAGGTCGAGGACACGCCCGACACATGGTCCAACCCCGACAGCACCCCTTCCAGCTTGGATGTGGCCTCCGCCTCGACCGTCTCGGCCGAGGCGTTCGGATAGTTGAAGGATACGGTGAGAGTCCTCTCCTCGGCGGTCGGGGTGTACTGGATGTTCAGGCGCCGGATCGACGCCACACCGATAAGCGACAGCGCCACCATGATCAGCACAACCGAGAACGGGGGGATCCTATTTGTCCTTCCGTCCATTGTAGATCGAGTAATATATTGCCGGCACGACGAAAAGGCTGACGAGCGTGCCGACCAGCATCCCGGCTATGATCACAAGGGACATGGGATACTGCAGGTCGGCCCCCATGCTTCCCCTGGCAAGGAACGGGCACACGGCCAGGATCGTTGTCAGGGATGTCATGATGATGGCCTTCATCCTCCTTGAGGAGGCGTCAAGGACTGCCCTCTCAAGACTCTCTCCCGCTTTCCGCATGCGGTTGATGGTGTCGATCTTGAGGATGGAGTCATTGATCACGATACCCGTGATCACGATCAATCCGATCATAGACATCAGGTTGACGCTCACGCCGAAGATCCAGAGGGCCAGCAGGGCGAAGAAGATGTCAATCACAATCTCTGACAGGATGATGAGCGGCTGGACGAGAGACTCGAACTGGGAGGCCAGGATAAGGTAGAGGAGGGTCACGGCGATGAGCAGGATGAGGATCATCTGGTCCACCATCTTCCTGTTCGAGAACCAGGATCCGGAGAAGCCGGCCTCGAAGGCCCCGTCCTTCCTGACCACGTCCTTGACGGCGTCCATCGCCTTCCTGACATCCTTTGAGGGAACATCCAGGTCAACCGGATAGTAATTACCCTCGGCGCCCGCCACCACTGTCTTGAAGTCCTCCACGAGGGTCTGTCTCATGAGGTCAGAGGCGGGTATCCGCAGGGTCGCACCGTCTTCCCCCCTCTTCTCGACAAAGGTCCGGGAGAGGATCTCTGACAGGCTTCCGGCGTTCGAGCCAGTCACCACCGACACGGACCTGGAGCCCTGGACTATGTTGAAGAGCCTGTTCTCGTTAAGGGAGTTGCGGAGGATGGAGAGGAGGTCGGACACGCTCACACCGTAGAGGGCGAGAAGGTCCGGATCAGCGACGAAAAGCGCGTCCGTCTTGACAGCCGGATCAGACACTCCCGCCCCGGGAAGGGCGTCCCTGATGCCGGAGACGACCTCTCTCACGGGGGCCACCTCCATCCCCTCCGCCCTCACCGGACGGAGCTTGGCTGTCAGGGTGGCCTCATTTCCGGCGAAGACCATGTCGAAAATATTCCCGGACGGGGAGAATGAATATGTCGCCGCGGGCCACGAGGAGGCGAGGTAAGCCTCCAGTTCCCCCTTGACCTTGTCCAGGGTCCGCTGGTTACCACAATCCAGATAGACAGACGCCTCAGAGACCCCCTGGTCACCGCTATGGCTGAGCGCGAACTGCTGGGCACCGACAAGGGCGGTCATCTGGGAGACCTTCCCGGAGAGCAGTGCCTCGATTGACCTTATCCTGTCAGTGTTGTTCTCGATGGCCAGATGCTCGTTCCACTCGATCCTCAGGATGGTGTCGGTCTGGGTCATCTCGGGAAGCCTCTCCTTCGGCATCAGCAGGAAGCAGACGACCGTGCCGGCCAGCGAGACCGCGAGAAGACTCCAGGAGAACCCGCGGTGCCTCAGGCACCACTCCATCCACCTGTCGTCCCACATCTGGAGAGGCCTCTCGAAATTGATCCTCTCAAGGAAACGGCTCGGGGCAAACCTGTCCTTGCCCTTGTACCACCAGTAATAGAAGACTGGTATGACAGTGATGGTGACCACGTATGAGGTCAGCAGGACTATCGTCACGGATATGGCCTGGTCATGGAACATGGCGCCGGCTATGCCCCCGAGGAAGACAAGGGGGATGAACACGGCGCACGTGGTGAGGACGGAGCTCAGCATAGGCCCCATCACCTCGGAGGTACCCTTCAGCACGGCCTGGCGAAGATCGCCGTCCCGCTGCCAACGTCCGGTAATGTTGTCCACCAGAACTATCGTGTTGTCAGTCATCATTCCAACTCCGAGAAGGAGTCCGGACAGGGAGATGATATTCAGCGAGAGGCCTACCGCATGGAAGCAGAGCATCGAGAACACCAGAGCCACGGGCATGGTCAGAGCCACCAGGGCCGGGGAGCGGAAGTCCCTCATAAAGAGGAAGATCACCACGCAGGCCAGCAGGAGCGCCATGACGATATTCTGCAGGAGGTTGCTGATCGAATATTCCAGAAGCTCCGTCTGGTCCCTCGTGATCTTGAAATCCAAACTGGGATAGTCCGCCTTGAACTGGTCCATCAGTTCTTCCATCGACTTCTTCAGGGCTGACATCCTGGTCTCGCTCTGCTTGATGACGGCTAGGCACACGGCGTCCTTCCCGTCCGAGCGGACAAGCCCGGTACGTTTGGCCGGATGCGTCACGACCTTGGCTATATCCTTGACTTGCAGCATCCTGCCCTCACGCTTGAGCCAAATGGAGGAGATGTCTTCAGCCGATGAGGCCCTGGAGTCGAACTTGACATTATAACGGTACTCGCCGTCCCTGATCGTGAGGCTCCCAAGACTGATATTCACTCCCTTAATCAAGGTCTCGAACTCGTCCATGGTCATCCCGACCTGGCGGAGCCTGTCCTGGTCGGGGAGGATAAGTATCTCCTCCTCCACCGTGCCGCTGATGTCGGCCATGGCGACCTCGGGAAGCTGCTCGACACGCTTGATGATCACGTCAGCCGCGAAACGGCTGAGCCGCGAGAAGCCCTCGCTGACAGGGAAGAGATCGTTGTCGGGGACGAAATCCGCGGACCCGTCTCCGGTTATGTTCAGGTAAAACGCCGGGATGTCGGTGGCGCTGGCCTTGAGCACCTTCGGGCGGGCTATGTCCGGAAGGGAGGACATGCTCCGGTCGATCTTCTCGTTGACCTCTATGAAAAGGTAGCTTATGTCCGAGCCGTGACTGAAGGTGAGCCTGATGGTTCCGCTACCGTCCTTCGCCTCGCTGACGATATCCTCCAGACCGTTGATCTGGATGAGTTGCTGGCGAAGGGGTCTCAGGACGGTCTCGTCCATCTCCCTGGCGGAAAGGTCGGCCGACGAGGCCTGGACCGTTATGTAGGGGATGTCAACCTCGGGGATCAGGGAGACAGGAAGAAGGCGCATGCTGACGAGCCCCAGGACGACGACAACGAGAGTTATCATCGTCACTGTCACTGGTCTGTCTATGAGCCTTTTAAGCATCGTCAATCCTTAAGAGTCACCTCGGAGTTGTCCGCCAGGTTGAGATTGCCTGAGACAATCACCTGGTCACCCTCGCTCAGCGTGGCGTTCCTGTCCGTGTTGGCGGTGACCACATGGGAATCGCCGTTGGAGTAAAGGATCTTCACATAGGTCCAATGGGCCCGTCCGTCAGGGGTGTAGGTGAACAGGACATCGAGATTGTCCCGGATCACCACGGCGCTCCTCGGCACCACCAACTGGCCCGGGATCATCCTCTCAACGACGACCTTGACGTTCATCCCGTCGATCAGCGAGCCGTCATTCGCCACCTGGGCCCGCACCGAGATCTGCCCCTTAGAGTCAACCGATGGGTTGATACCGGTGATCTTGCCGGCGTATTCCTTCCCCTCGGCGGCGAAAGGCCTGATCTTGACAGGAAGGCCGATGGAAAGGAAGGAATATTCCGACTCCATGACCGTGAAATCCACGTCAAAGGTCCTGTCGTCTATTACCGCGCAGAAAGGATCCGATCCGGAATACTGGTCATGACGGCGAAGTTTCACATCAGCCACACGCCCGCCGAACGGGGCTCTCAATACTGTCCCGGCTATGTCGTAACGCGCTTTGGATAGACTGTTTAGAGCCGAGGAATAGCCCGACCTCATCCTGGCGGTGGCCAACAGGTCTTTAGGCACGGATGTGGTGTCACGGGCGGTATAACCCTGGCCAGCGAGAAAGTCGTACATGTCGATCTCGGCCTTCTTAAGGGCGATGTCCGCTGACTCAAGCGCCAACCTGAGATCCGGCCTGTCCAGGGTCGCGATAACAGCCCGGGCATTGACATGGCCTCCGTTCCTGGCAGAGATCGAGGCTATCTTGCCTGTAGTACCGAACATGAGGGCGCTCTTCCTCGAGGCGGCAAGTTTGCCGTTGGAAAGCAGTTGTCTGGCGAAATCAGTTCGCTCAAGCGTGATCACCTCGACCTCATTGACTTGGGGCGAGTACTGCAGCTTGCCGTCCCTCCCCTCTTCCGAGGTCTTTTTGCCTCCGCACGAGGTGACCGCCAGGGCCGCCGCAAAGGCGCATATCGTGAGTATTCTTGTTCTCATAGTCATTCCACCATTTCCTTGACATCGATATCTATGTCACGCCCGGCGAGGAAGTCATAAAGGGTGAGTTTCCTCAGGGTGTAGTAATAGTTCCAGTAGTTGGACAGGTCGCCGATATATTTCGAGAGGGCGGAGTCCGAATCGTTCTGGGCGTTCGTGAGGTCGGTCACAGTGGCGTTTCCGCTCCGGAACTTGTCCATCATCAGGGAATATCTTTCCGCGGCGATCTCCATCGCGCGCTTGCTGGCTACGCACTGCTGACGCTGGTTGTTGAACTGACCCACGGCGGTGAAGATCTTCCTACGGAAATCATTCTCATCCTGGAGGTTCTGGGCCTTCACCACCGCCTCTGCCGCCTTCGCCTTCTGTACCTTGCCCTTGCCGAGTCCCCAGTCGAAGATTGGCACGCTGAAAGTCAACCCCACCACCTCCTGGTTCAGGAGATCCCGGTACACGTCCGGCAATCCAGCCCCCGACTGGGACAGGCCGAAGCGGGCGTTCAGGCTCATCGAGATCCCCCTGTCGGCCTTGGCTTTGGCTACCGCCGACGAGGCGGTGAGCTCGTCGATCTCGTTCTGGAGATTGAACGAGGAATTGTTCAGCGCCTTGTCAAGCACAAGGTCGTAATCCATCACAACATTCGGCAAGGCGTCGTCGATCACAGGCTCTAT
>JAEEGI010017806.1_pt1 | contig 14514 bp, 13 predicted proteins | sample 8958751 | NCBI WGS metagenome assembly JAEEGI01 (sample SAMN16246545, study PRJNA631951) | gut metagenome | biome: gut microbiome; feature: rumen; material: KS-attached | host: Bos | place: Iran: Karaj | collected 2018-10
TGCGATGGATGCCGACCATGTCCTGAACCATTCCAACTGGATTACCATTACCCCCAATACCATCGACCGGACCGACTATGCGGAATTGAAGCGGCTCCGGGCGTTCCAGGGGACCGAAATATGAGATACTACCTCATCGCCGGCGAGGCTTCCGGCGACCTGCATGGCTCCAACCTGATGCGCGGCCTGTACGCCCGGGACCCGGAAGCAGACATCCGTTTCTGGGGTGGCGGCCTGATGGACGCTGTTTTCCGGGAGCATCAGCAGGGCGCCGGACTGGTCAAGGACTATCGGGATGGTGCGGTGATGGGGATCTGGGAAGTTTTCGTCCAGGCGAGGAAACTGTTGGACCGGGTACGTTTCTGCGAGGAAGACATTGTCTCGTGGAAACCCGACGTGGTCGTCCTCATCGACTATCCCGGCTTCAACTTCCGGATTGCCGAATTCGCCCACAAAGCCGGTTACCGGGTCTTCTGGTACATCGCTCCGAAGGTTTGGGCCTCCCGCGAAAGACGCATCAAGAAACTGAAGGCTTTCGTGGACCGGCTTTTCATCGTCTTTCCGTTTGAAATGGATTACTTCCGGCGGAAAGGGGTGGATTTCATCTACAAGGGCAATCCGCTGATCGATGCGGTGGACGGGTCTCCTTCCTTGCAGGAATCCCGTGATTCTTTCCTGACGCATCACGGTCTTCCGGACAAGCCGTACATCGCCCTCCTCGCTGGCTCGCGCAGCGGTGAAATCAAGACAATGATGCCGGTGTTCATGGAAATGGCGAGGAAACTGCATGGAATGCCGGAGTATTCGGATTATCAGTTTGTTATCGCTGCCGCTCCGGGCCGGGTCCGGGAGGATTACGACCTGGCGGGGAACGAATCCTTCGTCCATCCGGTTTTCGGAGACACCTATGGTGTCCTCCGCCATGCGCAGGCGGCGGTCATCAACTCCGGAACGGCTTCCCTGGAAGCGGCCCTCATCGGCACCCCCCAGGTCGTGGGATACAAAACGGCCTGGTTAACCTATCTCGTCGGCCGTGCCATCCTGAAAATCAAGTTCATCAGCCTGGCGAACCTCACGATCGACCGTCCGGCCTTCAAGGAACTGCTCCAGAATTACTTTACGCCGGAAAACCTGGCCGTGGAAGTACGGCGCCTGCTGGAAGATGCTCACTATCGAACCCGGATGCTTGCGGATTATGGCGAAGTCCGGGAAAGGCTGGGCGGAACCGGCGCCTCGGATGCCGTGGCGGAGGCCATGATCAAGGAATTACAGTAAAACCCTATAAAACGAACACTATGCGAGTACCATTTTCCTTGGGATTCCGTCTGCTGACGACGGCCCTTCTCGGCATCCTCCTGCTGGGTGCCTGCAGTTCCCCGAGTACTGCCTATTACGTTGATTGCGAGAACGGTGACGATGCGAATGACGGCCGCTCTCCGGCCACGGCCTGGCGCACCCTGGAGAGGGCGGGTCAGGACACCCTCAGGGCCGGAGAAAGCCTGCTGCTGCGGAAGGGACAGACGTTCCATGGACAGTTAAACGTGACCGGAATCGGGACCGAAGACGCTCCCGTCCTGGTCAGCGGATACGGAGACGGCCCCATGCCGGTCATCCAGGGTGGAGATTCCACGATGTGGGCGCTCCGCGTCCGGAATTCCCAGTTCCTGACCGTCCGTGCACTGGAAATCGTGAATACGGGCAAGGAACGGCTTCCCGCCCGGACAGGACTATTTGTCGAATGCGCCGATTACGGCGTCTCCACCGGCATTACCATCGATTCTGTCTATATCCACGATGTGAACGGTTCTCTCTTCAAGCGGCAGGGAGGTGGCTCCGGCATCCATATCGTCAACCATGGGAGAGAAGTCCTGTCCCGGTTTGACAGACTCACCATCACGAACTGCCATATCCAGCGCTGCGAGCGCAATGCCATGATCTGGGACGGTAATTTCCGGCGGGACCGTTGGTTCCCGAATACGGACGTCGTGGTGCGGGGCAATCTGATCGAGCAAGTCCCCGGCGACGGAATCGTTCCCATCGGATGCGATGGCACCCTGATCGAGTACAATGTGATGCGTGACTGCCCGGACCTGCTTCCTCCTGCCCAGGCGGCTGCCGGCATCTGGCCCTGGAGTTGTGACAACACCGTTATCCAGTTCAACGAAGTCAGTGACCACAAAGCACCTTCTGACGCGCAGGGCTATGACTGCGACTACAACTGCACGGGGACGGTCATCCGCTACAATTACAGCCATGACAACCATGGTGGCCTGGTCCTGGTCTGCGATGCGGGCGGTGCCCGGAAGGATTACAGCATCGGCAACGACCGCAGCCGCGTGGAATACAACATCAGTGTCGGCGACGGTATCCGTCCCCGGGACGACCGCGGCGAAATGTTCTCCCCGAGCATCCACATCGGCGGACGGGCTACCAACACCTTCATCGGCTACAACATCATCCACGCCAATCCCCGGCCCGACCCCATCGACCGGACCACCGTCTGCTCTGAAGCCTGGGACGGCTACGCTGACTCCACTACCTTCAGCCACAATGTCTTCTATGTGGCGGACGAGGGCGGATTCATTATGTCCCAATCCACCAATAACGTCTTCATCCACAATTGGTTCCTGGGAACCTTCAAGGACCGCCCCGAGGATGGGGAAGGCTTGATGGAAAGCGAGACCTACAAGAAGGAAGTGCTTGATGTGGATCCGACCGGATACAAGGCCATGGAACAGTTGATGGACGAACGGGAAATCTGCGGATTCACGGCCCATTTCGTCAACGAGGCGAAGATCAAGGCATTTTTTGAGAAAATGGAGCAATAATCGCTTTCTTTGTGCAAGGTTTTTGCTGCTAAGGGATTCTAAAAGACGAATGATGAAAAAAGATCGGTTCAGATGGATGTTGGCGATCGGGCTCCTGGGCCTGCTGGGCTTCTCGTCCTGCAGTCCCCGGCTCCGTCCCCGGAAAGTGAAGGAGGTTTCTCCGGATACCCTCTTGATTCCCCGTCCGGATACCCTGAAGCCTTCTCCCGGTGATTTTGCGCCGATCAAGTTGATGTACGGTGTCCCGCCCGGCCGCTTTGAGGTGATGGAGACCGGAAAAACGGAAAAACAATGAAAGAGTCTTTGAAGAAAGGTTGGAAGTACCTGCTCGGCAGCGTATTGGCATTACTTGGATTCGGTGGATGCGACAAGATCGAGGACATCCTGGATATTGGCGGAGGGCTTTGCATGTATGGACAGCCCACCGCGCATTTCAAGATGGTCGGCGACGTGAAGGATGAAGCCGGGAAGGCCGTCCGCGGAATCCGCGTCGTCGTCGCTCCGAATCCTGAAGATCAGGAAGGTTGGGAGAATGATACGCTTTATACCGATGCTGCCGGCCATTTTGGGAAAGACCTGCTCAAGCACGACTGGCCGGATGACCTGAAGCGTGTGACGGTCACCTTTGAGGATGTGGACGGGCCGGAGAACGGTTCCTATGAGATGAAGGAACTGAAGAGGGACGACCTTCAAATCCAACAGACAAAGAAGGGCGACGGAGACTGGTTCGAGGGAGACTACACCGTTACGGCCAACGCGGTCCTGAAGAAGAAAGACTGATGGAAGAAAGACTTTCGCTCAGACGCCATATCGCACTGGATATCACGAAAAAGCTGCAGGATGATGTGATCGCTTCACATCCGCTCCGGCAGCTTTTTTGGGAATGCACCCTGCGCTGCAACCACCATTGCCGGCACTGCGGGAGCGATTGCAAGCAGACCGCGCTTGTCCCTGACATGCCGATGGCGGACTTCGCCCGGGTTTTGGACAGCGTGCGCGTCGCGACGGATCCGCACAGGGTGATGATCAATGTTACCGGCGGTGAACCGCTGATGCGTCCCGACCTGGAAGCCTGCGGACGGATGATGTACGGAAAAGGGTTTCCGTGGGGGATGGTCACCAATGGTTACGGCCTGACGCCGGAACGATACAAGCGCCTTCTGCAGAGCGGTTTACGGTCGATGACCATCAGTCTGGACGGCCTGGAGGCGGATCATGACTGGATGCGGGGCGTCAAAGGCTCTTTCCAGCGTGCATCGGCTGCCATCCGGATGGTCATTTCATCTGGGGAAATCGCGTTCGATGTTGTCACCTGTCTCAACCGGCGGAGCTACCCGCATCTGGCTGAACTGAAGGAGTTTCTCATCAGCCTGGGCCTCAAGGACTGGCGGCTTTTCACGGTCTTTCCGGTGGGAAGGGCCGCGCAGGATCCTGAGCTGCAGCTCTCCCGCGAGGAACTCCGCGGACTGATGGATTTCATCAAGGCTACGCGGAAAGAGGGCCGGATCCGGGCTGAATTTGCCTGCGAAGGCTTCCTGGGTAACTATGAGGGCGATGTCCGCGGCCATTTCTACATGTGCAATGCTGGCGTAACGGTGGGTTCCGTCCTGGCCGACGGATCCATCTCCGCCTGCCCCAGCATCCGGGCGGACTATCACCAGGGCAATATCTACCAGGATGACTTCATGGAGGTCTGGAACACCCGCTTCCAGCCCTACCGCGACCGATCCTGGATGTACAAGGACGAATGTGCAGAATGTCGCTTCTGGAAGTACTGCCAGGGCAACGGAATGCATCTCAGGGACGAAAACGGAAAATTAATTCAGTGCCTGCTGAACAAAATGGCCTGAATATTTCGTATCTTTGCGGCCCCAATAAAAGGACCGCGGATGAAATCGCTCAGAGAACTCTACAAGATCGGGAAAGGACCCTCCTCTTCCCATACCATGGGACCCCACAAGGCCGCTTCGCTATTTGCCGAAAGGCATCCCGAAGCCGCCTCTTTCGAAGTTACCCTGTACGGCTCCCTGGCCGCTACCGGAAAAGGGCATATGACCGATGTGGCCGTTATGGAGGCCCTGCAGCCTGTGGCGCCCGTCAAGGTCCTCTGGCATCCGGAAATCGTCCCGGAATACCATACCAACGGTATGTTGTTCAAGTCTTTCGGCACCGATGGCGCAGTGACGGATGAATGGATGGCCTACAGCATCGGTGGCGGTGCCCTTTCGGAAGGTCCCGGCCGCGAACTGTCCGTATCGGGCGAGATCTATTCCATGAACACGCTCACGGAGATCACCGAGTGGTGCGACGCCTACGGACGCAGTTTCTGGGAGTATGTCGACCTGAACGAAGGTCCGGAAATCTGGGACTACCTGCAGGAGGTCTGGGAGGCGATGAAGGCTTCCGTGGAGCGTGGCCTGGAGACGGACGGCCGTCTGCCCGGACCGCTGAACCTCGCGCGAAAGGCCTCGACCTATCATGTCAAGGCCATGGGCTACCAGCCCAACCTCCGCTCCCGCGGCCTCGTGTTCGCCTATGCCCTGGCCGTTTCCGAGGAAAACGCCTCCGGCGGAACCATCGTCACGGCTCCGACCTGCGGCTCCTGCGGCGTCATGCCCGGCGTCCTGTACCACCTGGCCAAGGGACATTCCTTCAGCGACAGGAAAATCTGCCATGCGCTGGCAACGGCCGGCATCGTGGGCAATGTCGTGAAGCAGAATGCCTCCATCTCCGGTGCCGAAGTGGGTTGCCAGGGAGAGGTCGGCGTCGCATGCGCCATGGCATCGGCCGCCGCCAGTATGCTCTTCGGCGCTAGCCCCTCCCAGATTGAGTATGCGGCGGAAATGGGCCTGGAGCATCACTTGGGCATGACCTGTGACCCGATCTGCGGCCTGGTCCAGATCCCTTGCATCGAACGTAACGCCTTCGCCGCCACCCGCGCCCTGGATGCCGATATCTACGCCACTTTCTCCGACGGTAAGCACCGCATTTCCTTCGACCATGTGGTGGAAGTGATGAAACAGACCGGCAAGGACCTCCCGTCCCTGTACAAGGAAACGTCCGCAGGCGGACTTGCGCTCAACTACGGCAAGCGCATGAACAAATAAGAGATTCCTTCGTCGGTCTGTGACCTCCTCGGAATGACAGGTTGGCCTGTCCGGAGGCGCGTCTTGTCATTCCGAGCGAAACGAAGGAATCTGAATCTCAGTACTCGTAGCCGAAATAGTAGTCCTTCTTCATCGTGGGGATGCCGTCCCGCATCCAGGCAGGTTCCGGGGCTCCCTTCAGGTAATGGTCGAAGAACTGCTGGAGGCGGATCGTGAGGTCCTTGCGGTTCCGGCGTTCACGGAGGTTATGCGCCTCGTCGTTGTATTCCAGGAGCCAGGCGGGCTTGCCCAGGCGGCGGAGGCCCATGAACATCTCGATGCCCTGGTACCACGGCACGGCACCGTCATTGTCGTTGTGCATGATCAGCACCGGCGTCTGCACGTTCGGGAGCCGGAAGAGGGGAGAGTTCTCCATATACAGTTCCAGTCCGTTCCACAGGTCCCGGCCGATGCGGGACTGTGTCTGCTCGTACTGGAACTGGCGGCTCATGCCGGATTCCCAGCGGATGCCGCCGTAAGCCGATGTCATGTTGGAAACCGGCGCCCCGGCGCCCGCCGCCTTGAACATGTTCGTCCGGGTAATGAGCCAGGCGACCTGGTAACCGCCCCAGCTCTGGCCCTGGATGGCCATGTTGTCCTTGTCCACCCACGGGAACTTAGTCAGGGACTCCGCACCGCTCACGATGCAGTTGTAGGCCGACTGGCCCGGCATGCCGGGCGTATAGACGATGTCCGGGACAAACACGATGTAACCCCTTGACGCATAGAAGATCAGGTTCACCGTGGACCAGCTGGGCTGCACGATGATGTTCTTGTACAGGTTCTCTGAATAGGTCTCGTAGAAATAGATCATAACGGGGTATTTCTTGGCGGGATCGAAGTCCTCCGGCTTGTACAGGAGGCCATCCAGCGCGCGGCCGTCGAACGCCGTCCAATGATAGAGCTCGACGGTGGCCCAGTTGTAATCCTTCTGCTGCGGGTTGATGGCGGTGAGCTTCTCCGTCGACTTGCCGAAGTCCGTCACATACAGGTCCATCTGCTCCTGGAGATTGCCCTTCTGGTACGCGAACACCGGTGCGTTCTTCGCTTTCTTGAGTCCATCCCAGGTATACCCGCCGAAGGCCAGGGTCTTGAAATTCAGTTTCTTTGGATCAATTTGGTACGATGCGAGGCCGTTCTCCTTGGTGACCTCGTCGAAAACCCTCATGTAAATGGTTTCACCCGGGCCGATTCCCGGATCTTCCTCGCTGTCCTTCGTACTGATGTACCGATAGGTCCGCCGCTGTTCCCGACCCTGGGTCAGACGGTTCGCCTTACCGTCGGGAAGGTGGATACGCCAGAGGTCGTACCGGTCGTTCAGAATCACGGACTCGTCATCCCTCGTCCAGGCCGCGAGGCCGTAGGACTCGGGCATCATCGGGTGGTCGTCCTTTTCGTCCCAGAAGATGGAATCGATGCCTTCCGTGATATTGCGGACCTGCTCAGCCGCCACGTCATAGACGAACCATGCGCGCTCGTTGTAATCCCACCAGATGGCGTATTTCCCCTTGGGGGAGAGCAGCGCGGAATCGAAGGCGCCGCGGGCGATTTCCTGTCGCCGGCCAGAGCCGGGAAATATGAGGGTAAGGATGGCTTCTCCCTGAATATTCCATTGGCTTTCAACAGGATTTGCTGGGCTTACCTCCAGGATTACTTCAGCATCGTAGTTGTCGGTGAAGATCAGCCGGTCCGTCTTTCGCGTATTGAAAGGAATGAGGCTTTCGTCCTGGTACATGCAGACGTAAGTGCGGCGTTTGTCCCTGGCGAGATTGGCCTTCATCCGCGGTGGTATCTCATCGGCGTTCCAGTTCCAGATGTCCAGTCCGGCGGTTTCGAAAGAGACCAGGTTCGTATCCTTCTGCGGAACATATTCCTGTATGCCAGCGAAGATGGTTCCCAGTTTTTTGCTGAAGAAATAGGTACTGTTCTCGGTGAGCCCCCAATTCTCGGGCATGTTTCGGCGCTGGTCGGCGGCTACAAGCTCCCGCGCTTCATCCCGAATTACATCGTACAGCCACAGGGCGGCGTGCTTGCTGCCGGTTGAGGCGGTATCCTTAGCCTGCAGATAGAGCGCTTCCGTCCCTTCCTCGTTAAAAGAAGGAATGGCATGGAACGTGGCGGTATCCGTGAGCATCCGGGTTTCACCACCCGCGTAGAAGCCAACAACCGAGTGTTTCTTGTCCGTCTTTTGAATCAGCGCCAGGGTATTTCCTTCTTTGCTGAAAGTGTATTTGTCGACATTCTTCAGGGTGTCCAGATGACCGTCGGCAAAGTGGTAAACGGCGACGGGGGTGCCCATATCCTTTTCGACCTTTTTGACGAAAGCGGTGTCGATGGTGGCAAACGCGAATTGTTGCGTTGCATGAGGTCCCAGCTGGAATGATTTGACATTCGGAAACTTACGGATAACTCCCGTCTGCAGGTCTATGATGGCCAGGGAGTCCTGCGGCAACTTGTCGCCGGAAAGCTTCTTGATCTTGGCCCGGCGGGTTTTCTGGAATTCCGGCTTGATCAGGCAGACGGCGAAGGCGTCGTTGTCAAGGAGGCGGACCTGGTAGCCGCGGGGGATGGCGATGGTACGGGCGCTTTTTTTCCCATTCACCCGTATGTACAGGGTCCCGTCTCCTTCCTGGGGATTGACTGCATAGGAAATCACCTTTCCGGAAGGGGAGAGGGTGGTCCCACCCACGGCCTGCCAACCATCGTAGACATCGTGGTCAAGGGGTTTCTTCTGGGCGGCCGCCAATAGGGGAAGGGCCGCGAGAAGGACAAAGGTCAGGAATCGTTTCATATAGAGCATTATTGATTGAATACAGAGAGGTCCACATAGCCTCCATTGGCCCCGTAGACGATGGCTTCCTCAGTGAACTGCCACAGAATCCATCCCTGGAAGCGGGGTTCTTTCCAATTGTAGCGGGCAATCCACATCGGATAATGGCCGGTGATTTCGGAGGAAAGGATATCGCAGGCAAAGGAATCGGAGGCATAGACGATCGGTTTCCGACCATAGTGTTTCTCGACTTCCTTGAGCCAGACGAGTACTTTGCCATTCAGTTCATCTTTGGTACATCCGGTGTGCATGGTCTCCACGTCCAGGATAGGAGGAAGGTCCTCGTGGGAAAGACGGACAGTGGAAATGTAACGCTTGGCCTGCCGGACGGGATCCGCCGACGACTCGAAGAAATGGTAGGCGCCCCGCGTGAATGCCCGCTTTCCGGATTCTTTCCAGTATTCGCGGAACCGTTTGTCCACTCTCCTTTCTCCCTGGGTTGCCTTGATGATGATGGTAGAGATGGGGTAGATGTCCTTCGCGTGCAGTATGTCCTTCGTGGTACATCCGTTCTTGTCCACCACGACCTTGAGGGAGTCCCAGACGATGTTGTCATTCCAATGGGAAAGGTCCAGGCAGAACTCCCTGGCGCCAGTCGGAATCCTGGTCCCGGATGAAGCGAAACGGCCCGCCCGTATGTAGGGGTAAAGCACTCCGCCAACAAGGAGCAGCAGACCGGCGGCGACGAGCCAGGGACTGACCCGACACTTGCGGTCCTTTTTCCTCTTTTTCGGCCTTTTTGGGCCTTTTTTCGCGGTTAACTTTTTTGTTACCACTTGTAACTATTTAGTTTTATTTACTAATTTATAAATAGTTATAAGAAATAATCCAGCTCGTTGTCTTCTTGGGTACGAATCACGGAATAAATGTGTATCTTTGTACCGGACAAGACAAATATACAAACAATAATCCGGATTTATATGGAACTGAAAGGAACAAAGACCGAGGCGAATCTGATGACCGCTTTCGCCGGTGAGTCCCAGGCTCACACCAAGTACCAGTACTATGCCTCCAAGGCCAAGAAGGACGGTTATGTCCAGATTGCCGCCCTCTTCGAGGAAACCGCCAAGAACGAGAAGGAACATGCCAAGATCTGGTTCAAGTTCCTGCACGGCGGAGAGGTCCCTTCTACCGAAGTGAACCTGGCCGATGCCGCCGACGGCGAGAACTATGAATGGACCGACATGTATGCCGAATTCGCCAAGGTGGCGAAGGAAGAGGGGTTCAACGACATCGCTTTCCTTTTTGAGAAGGTCGGCGCCATCGAGAAGACCCACGAAGAGCGCTATCGCAAGCTCCTGGGCAACATCAAGGAAGGGATCGTGTTCTCCCGGGACGAGGATATGATCTGGGAATGCTCCAACTGCGGCCACATCGTGGTCGGCAAGAAGGCACCCGAGCTGTGCCCGGTGTGCAAGCATCCCAAGAGCTACTTTATGATTCGCGCCAACAACTATTAGCCGGTGCGAGGAGGAGGTTCTCCACGATATAGACGGAGAACACCGACAGGATGGCTGCGCTCCAATGCCAGTGCATCAGCACGGTGAGGAGGATGCCGGCCAAGGCGAGGACAAGGAAGGCTATACGCTTCGTATCCAGAAGCTTATGGCCTTTCTTGATTTTCATCCCGAACATCGGGACTTCACTGACGAGGAGGAGACCCAGGATGACGGCAATGCCATCCACCAGGTAGGTACCCGTACCTGCCGGTACGCCTCCCATGACATGGAGGAGGGAGGCCAGGGAACCGCAGACCATGGCACAGGACGGCGTGGGAAGCCCGATAAAGTCAAGGGCCTGCCGTTCATCCACGTTGAACTTGGCCAGCCGGACGGCGGACATCACGGCGACAAAGAGGGGAATGAAGCGGAGTACGACCGGAAGGTCTGCCGGCAGTACCTTGTACAGCATCAAGGCGGGGAGGACGCCGAAACTCACGAGGTCGGCCAGGGAATCCAGCTCTTTTCCGATGGGGGAATAGGCGCCGAACAACCTCGCCGCCAGTCCGTCGCAGAAGTCGAAGACGGCGGCCAGGAGCATCAGGGGAAGGGCCCATTCCAGGTGCCCCTCCAAAGTGACGATCACTCCCAGGATACCTGAGAGCAGGTTCATGGAAGTGATCGCATTGGGAATGTGCTTGACAATCGTCATCCGAAACTATTTGATTCCGAGCTTCTTCTGGATATCCTTCGGGAGAGCCTTCTTGTTGACGACGAAATTCAGGGTCTTGCCCTTCACGAAGTTTTCGGACATGTACCAGACACCGTCGTAGGCACCCGTCACGCCCCAGGAGTTCTTGATCAGGTAATACTTGGTGCCGTTCTGGTCCTTGGCGGTACCGAACAGATGCATGCCGTGGTCGTCCGTGGACGTTTTCTCGTCAAACATCCGCTGGCGGATTTCCTGGGTGACTTCCAGCTCCTTGGGAAGTCCCTTTCCGGCAGCTTCAGGGGTGTTCTCGGCCTTGCCGACCCAACGTTCCTGGTCGGAACCCGTCGTGGGTTTCGCCTCGGTGTCCAGCAGGACGGCCAGACCGTCGCGGGTGAAGCCGGGTTCGCTTACGTCTCCACCCCAAAGGACGGTATAACCGTTGTCTACGGCGTTGTTGATGACTGCCATGAACTCGTCCAGCGGCAGGTTGTAGCAAAGGCCCCAGCGCCAGTTGTCTTCCACTTCGATGGCGAACTGGGAATAGAAAGGATGGTGCGTATAGGAGGAGATGTTCACGTAGTCGTCCGGGTTGATGCCCATCGCATCGCGGTAGCTTTCAGCCGTGTAGGTGACGCCATTCTCGACAAACGTCTCAGGGAGTTCGCCCAGGTAGGCGTCCAGGATGCCGTCGAAGCCCTTGGGCCAGACCGGGGTAAGCTTGCGGTTGGGGTTTTTGATGACCGCATCGAGATAGCCCTTGAGGACGGCGTCGAGCTCGCCCTGGACCGGAAGCTCATAACCATAGTTCATTCCGGTATAGGCGCTCTGCGGCATCAGGCCATAAGTGCGGATGACCTCGAGGACGTCACCGAAGCCTGACCCCTGTGCCATGTTCAGGAATCCGTTCAGACGGACGTACTTCATGGCCCTGTCATGATAGGAGTGGCGGACGATGTACATCTCGGAGAAATCGGGATAGGCATCAGCCTTGAGATTCTTGGCCTTGATGACCTCGGACTCGAGGAAGGACAGGGAGGAGAAGCACCAGCAGGTGCCGCTGCGGTTCTGGTTTTTCATCGAGGTGACGGGAATCTCCTTCGTTTTGGTGAACTGGTAATCGTCGGTCTTGACTCTCGGAGGGGTCTGGGCTGAAACGGTCGTGCCGATCAGGACGGCGGCCGCAAGGGTAAGGAGTGTTTTTTTCATATCGTGTTTATTGGATATCCAATTTTCACAAATTTAGGGAATTAATCGTAATTTTGCAAAGTGAAGACGATATTGTACATCCACGGGATGGGCGGTGGCGGCGACAGCCGGATTCCCCGCCTGCTCAACGAAATGCTGGCCGGGTCGGAGATCCGGACCGTTGTCCGGACCTATGATTTCGATCCCGAAGCCGGACGGAAACAGATTGCCTGCTGGGTGGAGGAATTGAGGCCTGACCTGGTGATCGGGGAATCCCTGGGGGCCGCACACGCTATCCGGGTACGGGGTATTCCGCATCTTTTCGTATCACCTTCCCTGGGTGCTCCCGTTTTCCTGTACCGGCTTGCCTGGCTCACCCGTCTTCCGGGAGGCTCCGCCCTCCTGCACCGGATCTGGCCGGTAAAGGAAGGGGACAGGCAGCCGCTCCGCTTTGAGTACGGCATCATGAAAAAATACCGTGCCCATTGGGAAGAGACCTGTAAGGCGGCTTCCGAAGGTGGTTATCATTATGCATTCTTCGGGAAGAGAGATCATTACAGAAAGTGGGGCATTGTCAAGGTATCTACTTGGAGGAAAATGTTCGGTAATACGTTCCAAGAATATGATGGAACGCATTTTATGGAGGAAGAATATATCCATGACCTGCTTGTCCCCAAGATCCGGGAAATCCTCGGTTGAAAGAATCCCGGAACCTCGGACGTTCCCTTTTTGCAAATCCAAGGAGTTTTCCCTAATTTTGCAACATCTATGACCCATATGAAAAAACTGATTGCCGGTGCCGCCGTGCTCCTTTCGCTTGTGGCCTGCCACGAACGGAAAACGGTTTTACGGGACACCATTCCATATGTCAAGCAGTTGGCCGTGGACACGGCCGGCACCTATCCGCTGCTTCAGTCCTACCGGTCGGCCGGTACGCGCGGTTCCATCGTCCTCATCGGGGAACCGGAGGCCACCCTTTCGCTGGCTTCCCAGTTCAAGTCGGTGGATGCCGTGGACAACATCGACGGGAAAGCCGTCCCGGACAGCCTGCCGGATTTCTCCGGGGAATCCTTCGACGTGGTGATGGACCTCTACAACGCCCCATACATCCGGATGGCTTCGTCCAGTCCGGACAGCCTGCGGGAAGTGGCCGTACGCAATGCCGTGATGGCCGTGGACAGCATCGCCTATTCCAATGCACTGGATGCTGCATCCCGGCTTCCCAAGTCCCGCGCCAAGGTTTTCGTACTGGCCTCTTCGTTGCTGACTGAATTTGGCTGTTTCGACATCGACACCCTCTTCAGGATGGTCGGACGGGAGCCCGTCATCCTGACCTCGGTGGAGGCGATGCTGGACGAGGCGAGCAGGAGCGGATGCAAGCGGGTGGCCGTCTGGGCACCTGAACAGGCCCGTCCTGCCTATGAGGCTGCGGCCCGAAAAACCGGATTGGAACTGACCGTCGTGTCGACGACCGGGAACGGCATCCTCAGGCCTGCTTTCCGCGACATGCTCAGGATCTACCGGACCAATCATCCGAACGATGTCCTGGACGCCGTGCTGCTGGACAGTTTTACGGCCGATCCGGATGAGCTGTACGCTGAGCAGGAACACATCCATCGCCAGATTACCGAGGAGGACATGGCTTTCGACCGGATCCTGGCTCCTCATTTCCGGTTCATTGAACCGAAGGCCTGCCTGACCTCCGCCTGTTACAGGCTGCTTCGGGAAAAGAACCTGTTCACGCACGACATCGCCTATCCTTCCGTCCGCTATTATCAGACCGAAGAAGGTTGGGACGGCGATTTTGTCCTTGTGGAGATTGGTGCTGGCTACCTGTTCCCTGAAAAGACCCCTTCCTCCCATGTTTCAGATAACCATTAGTCCAGAGGAGATCGGACGGCTGGAACTGGCCGCCTTTTCCGGGGAGATCCACGTCATCGATTCGGTCGGGGAGGACTTCGACAAGGCCGTAAGCTATCTTAAACGCCAGAAAATCATCGGTTTCGACACGGAAACCCGTCCCACGTTCTCGCCGGACCAGCATTCCAACGGTACCGCACTCCTTCAGCTTTCGGGTTCCGGGAAAGCTTTCCTGTTCCGGATCCGCCAGATGGGCGGTATCCCGCGTGGGCTCTGCGACATCCTGGCCAATCCCGCCATCGTCAAGGTCGGCGCGGCCATCCATGATGACGTGCGGGGGCTCCAGCGGTTCGCGGGATTCCAGCCGCGGAGTTTCGTTGACCTGCAGAAAATCGTCTGGGAATACGGCATCCGGGACAAGTCGGTCAAGAAAATGACCGCCATCATCCTGGGTATCAAGATCTCCAAGGCGCAGCAGCTGTCCAACTGGGAGGCGGAGAGGCTTTCCGAATCA
>JAEEGI010017807.1_pt1 | contig 14512 bp, 11 predicted proteins | sample 8958751 | NCBI WGS metagenome assembly JAEEGI01 (sample SAMN16246545, study PRJNA631951) | gut metagenome | biome: gut microbiome; feature: rumen; material: KS-attached | host: Bos | place: Iran: Karaj | collected 2018-10
ATTATATAAATTTCCTTCATCTAAATCCATTTCCCCATCTTCTTCATCATAATATTCACCTTTTTCTCCAAATCCCAAACTTCCCATTTTACTAAGTTGATTTTGAATCATTTTAATACTATTTATAATTTTACTATTATAAATTTTAAATTTTTTTCTTTTTATTGTTTCACTCCATTTATTATCATATAATTGAACTATTTCTAAAAATCTCAATGAAACAAAAGTAATTTCACTATTTTCACATTTTAAACAAGATAAAACTAAATGAATTAATTCAATATTTTCTATAATTAATTTTCTTGTTTCTTTCATTGGTAAAAGTTGATATAAATCAAATATTATTCCAAAAACAATTGAATAATTATCATTTTTTTTTAATATAATTGAATGTAATAAATTTATAATATTTGAATTTGCAATTGCTTCAGCACAATCTTTATCTGAAGCAACATTTCCAAAAAATGAAATAACCGCAATTAATAAATCATCATCATATGTTGTTGATTTTAAATTTTTTTCAAAAAAATTAATAAGATTAAATTTTTCTAATTTCTCAGACCAATCTGTTTCAATATAACTTAATATATCTAAAGTTTCAATTAAAAATTCATTAGATTCTTGTTTACTATTAATAATTTTTAAAAAATAATTATCAACATAATTATCATATATTTCATTTATATCACTATCATCTGAATATTTAATTATATTTTTTACTATTTTTATCAATTCAAAATCCGAATTTTTTAATGCCCTCTCAATTAAAACTTTAACTCTTCCCCCTTGACCTAATTTTTTTGCATTTTCAGGATATGTTACTAAATTAATTGTCAATGCAGCTAATTCACTTCCTATTATTTTCTCTGGAAATTTATCAAGTAATTCAAATACAATATATAAACATTCACTTTTTTGAAATAATGGTAAACTTTTACTTTCTAAACTTAAATTATATAATAATCTCAAAAGATTAGAACGAAATTCAGCTAATTTAAAATATTCTGTTAATTTTAAAAAATATTCTTCATTTTCTATAATTTTCATTCTAAATGTATGATCAAATGATAAATTAAATAATATTTGAGTGTTTAACATCCAAATAAGTGGATGTTGATAATCAAATAAAACCATTAATTTATCTAAAATTCCTTCTTTAATCATAGTATCTTTATTTACTTGAAAAATACTTAATTTTTTTAAAAATAATAATAAATTTGATAAAACATTAATATTTGGTCGATTTAAATTTTTAATTATATATTTAACAATATCTTTTTTAACCATTTTATATTCAATTTTAGGATCTTCAGCCAAATGCATTAAAATTAAAAATGCCATTTTTAAAATTCTATCTTGCTTTCTAACAACAAACAAAAATTTTTCTAATTCATTAATATACTCTTTATTACTTTTACTTTCATCTGTGCTCCATCTTATTATTTCATCTTTTCTATATTCATATTTCATTATATTATAATCTATAATTCCTAAACATATTTCACCTATACTTAAATTTAATATATAAGGATGTAATTGATAATAATATGAATATGTTTCAAAAAATGCTAATAAATATAATGTTAATTCCATTGATTTTTTTTGTTCATCTCTTAATGTACGAGCAAGAGTTCCAAGAACAGTCGAATTTTCTTCGTTTTGAATTATATCTATCATATTTCGTGGATCACGAATAAGATATAAAATATTACGGGCCCCAACTATTTTATCTTCATATTTTTCTTCATATAACATATCAACATATTTATTGATATTTTCATATGTTATTAAATTTAAATCATTTAAATTCTTTTGTTTAAAACCTGTTTTTGGTCTTTGACTCTTCATTTTAATTATAAATTATATTTTTATATTTAAAATTATTAATTATAATTAATTTCATTTTATTACATAAAATTAATAAAAATATTTTATAAATAAATTCAAATTATATTATTTAATAAATTAAATGATAGATATTTTTTTCTTAATATTAATGATAATATTTTCTATATTTATATTAATTATTTCTATTTATATTGTAGATTATTTTTCAACTTCAGAAGAAGAAGGATGTGTGAATAACATTTTTTTAAAAATAATTGCTATAATAGGATTAATGATGGTCTTTATTGAAATTTTATTATTACCTTTAGATGTAGCAAATATTCATGGAAAGGGAGGTAAAATAAATATGAATACATTTTGGATTATTTCTTTTATCATTGTTTTTATTTTTTCATTGGTTATTATTCCTTTAATGATTAATATATATGAACTTGATCCTGATTTAACAACAGGTGAAAAAATAAAAAATGGGTTTTTATTTTTTATAATTGATGCTATAATCTTTTTATTTTTATTTTTTATATTATTTTTGTGCTTTAATAAAGCGAATATTCCTTTCGAAAAAAAAAATTATTCAATTATTGGGTATCAAAAATCTAATAGCGATGCAATTTCATTTGATGATAAATGTATAATTAAAGAAGAAGATATTTCTATAAAAACACCTTTTCTTATTTTTTCTTTTGGATTAATGAGTTTTGGAGCATATTTTTTATTAACAGTTTTTGGAGGAATAGGAATATTTGCTTTACCTTTAGATTTAATAAGATCATTTATTATTAGACCTATAAAAATTAGTAAAAATCGTTTAGAAGAAATGAAAAAAGAAATAGTTCAAACATCAATTGATTTAAAAGAATTAGCAAAAAAAGTAAAAAGTATGGAAGAAAAAGGATACAATAAAAAATATTTTTGGTCAAAAGAAAAAAAGCAATATACTCAACTTTTTAATGAACTGAAAGTTGGAGTTAATATTATAGATGAACAATTTCAACTAATTAATATACAAAATGCAATTGGAGAAACAAGTATAATTCAGTATTATTTAAGTTTAATTATAGGAATAATTTTTATGATTTTTTCAATAATTTGGGTAATTCATTTAGTTTTATATGTTTTATTAAAAAAATATTATTTCTTAAATAATTTATTAAGTTATTTTACAAATAATGGAATTACATTTTTAGCGACATTTTTATTTGGATTTTTATGCTTTTATTTCTTAATATGTATTGTAAAAGGAAATTTTAAATTTGGAATTCGTTTTATAATTTTAGGTTCAGTTCATCCTATGAAAAAAAATGAAACTTATATGAATTCAATTTTATTTAATATTATGTTAATTTTAATAACAAGTGTTTCTTTAATTCATTTTTGTGTGAAAGCTTTTAATGAATATGTTAGCATGACTGATATTGATATTATTTTTTCTATTTTAATAAAGAATTTATCATTTTTTAAATACTTTTTTAAATATAATATATTTGAATGGATTTTTTGTGGAATTATGCTAATTTCTTTTATTTATTTAATTTTTAGACCTAATGATGTTAATACTATTCAAAAAATTTTGTATGAAAAAATTGAAAGTGAAAAAAATACTAAAAATAAGTTAATTGAATTAAATGAAACTTAAAATTAGTAATAAAATTTTTATAAAATTATTTTATATTATTAATTATATAAATTATTTAACTTAATAATTAATATTATATAATATATATTTAAAAATTATTAATATTTAAAAATTTTAAAATTAGCTAATAATTAATATATTCCTCATTAGTCTAGCGGTTAGGATATCTCGCTCTCACCGAGAAGAGGGGGGTTCGATTCCCCCATGGGGAAATTTTTTAAGCTTTTAAAAAATAACTGTCTACTAAATAAATAAATAGAACAAGAAAAAAAATAGGCTGCAATAATATAAAACTATGGCTCGATAAAAATATTTTTAAACCATCATATAAAACAATGAATGACTATAAAATAAAGCTAATTAGAAGCATATTAAATGACTTTTATAAAGATAAAAAGAGATATATGAAAAATCACAAAATTAGACATGCTGTAATTAAATACAAAAAATCAAAAAAAGGTGGAAAACGCCATAAATTTGATGCTTAATTTGTAAATATGATATTGATCAGCTATTTGTAAATATGCCAAACCTAATATAAAGGGTATTTATATCAAGGAAGTCTTTGTAAATATTTGTATTTATATAAGGATTTCCTTTAAATAATATTAATTTAATTTAATTATTTAATTTAATTAAAGCCTTTTTGAAGGTTAATAATAATAAAAAAAATTATTTATTTATTATAATTGTATATATAAAAATATTAACCATATAATCATTAATATATTTTTTATTTATAAAAATATTTTATTAAGAGAAAAGAGAGTAATAAACAAAGAATATAATTAATAGAACAAATAAAAAAATTCCAAATCTTTTAAGTTTTTTCAATAAAAATAATCTTTCATTGAAATCAAAAATACTAATATGGTTAATATAATTATCATAAGTTTCAAAAGTTTCTTCTTTATTATTATTAATTTCAACTAAATTTTTTGTATCAGGTAATTTAAAAAAATCAATATTTTCATATGATAAATAATATTTAGAAAGATTTCTAATCAATCTAAAATAATCTTTTTCCATATTTTTTAAGAATTCAATATCATATTTATATTTAATATATATATCATTATCATCTTTAGTTATTTTAATATTTTCTTGTTTTTCATCTGAAAAAAAAAAATCATTATCTTCACTAAAACAATATCTATATGTTGTTTCATTTTGAACAAAATTTGAAATAAAACTTCCATTTGAAACAAGATTATTATTTTTATTTTCAAAATTTAAATTTCTATCAATTAACATACTTGAATTTAAATCATCTAAAAAAGTTATAGTATCTTTTAAATTATATTTAAAAATAATTTTATTAAATTTTCCTATATCCTCAGTTTTTTCTTTTGATAGATAAGAATTAAAATAATCATTAAAATAATTTTTTATTATTTTCTTTCTGTTTTTTTCAGCTTCATATGTATCTTTCATTTTAAAAGAGCGAACTTTAAAATTTTGTTTAATTAATAAATCATATATATAATCAGTAAAATTTATAAAAATTAAAGTACATTTCAATTCATCATTTTCAAAATTAAAATTTAATTTATTTCCTTCAATCAAACTAGAATTAAAATTTTCAATTAATAATTCATTAAAAATATAAAAATCACCATTCTCATTTATTGTATGAAAGTATTTAATTCCTAACTTAATTAATATATTATCTAAATATTGTTTTCCTTTATCTAAAGAAACTTTTAATTCAAATTTAATTTTTTTTACTATTGTATTACCACATTTTAAAGTCATTTGAATGTCTAACCAAATTTCATAAAAAATCAAATCAAATATAATTATATCTTTTGACTTTAAATTATTAACTCCTTCTTTAATATATATTTCACCATTTTCTGTTTTTTTCATTAGATTAATAGGATATAATCTATTTAATCCAGATAATTTTGGAAAAATTTCACAAACTTCTAAAATTTTTCTATTTAAAATATTCATATTTATATTTTTTGAATCTATCATTATTTTTTTTTTTATGTTTGTATTTTTTCTAAACACTACTTCAATATCAATTAATGTTGAAATTACCATTTCTCCATCCCTATTATATAAAATATAACTATCCTATTTATAATTTGAGATATTTACTTTATCATATCTTTCTTGAATCAAAAAATTTGAAATATATGACCCTTCAAACATAAAAAAAATAATATTATGTTTTTATATTTTTTTTAAAATTTAATTATTATTTTGAAATTATAATTTATTTTTTTTATTTATTTAATTTCTTTTCAAAATTTAATAATCTTCAAAATCACTTTTGAGATTATAATTTTCTTTTACTTCTATTTGATGTTTTTGGAATAAAATCTTTATTCTATATTATGATTATTTTTATGATTAATATTATTATTTATTTCTATTTCATTCCACCAATCATTCTCTTCTTTTACTGCTTTTAATGTAAATTTATCATTTTGAATTATTTGATATATATTTTCAGAAAAACCTAATTTTTCTTTATAAGGAAAAATAAAATCATAAACCAAATTATCATATAATTGAAAATATATGATAATATTATAAAAAAATTCACTATGACTTTTATAAAAATCATTAATATTGATTATCTTAATATTATTTTTAATAGATTCATAAATATAAACAGGAGAAAAAATTGGAATTTCTATATTTTTATTTTTAATTGTTAATGTAAATGTTGCTTCTCTTTCTTTCTGAGAACATTTACATTTATAGAAAATATTATCACTTTTTATATTTGAAAAATTAAGAATAACATTTTTTAAATTAATATCATTTCGACATTTTTTACATTTTGTTTTTAAAATAATATTAATTCTATTTCCTTCTTTTAATTCATATAGATTAAAATTTCTTTCTCTAATACATGATTTTTTAGGTAAAAATTGTATTTTTTCTTCATATGAAAATTTATGATTTAAAAATAAGTAATTTAAATATGATTTATACTTGAAAAATTTAAAAAACATAGAACACATTTCTTTATCTCCATATTTGATTAATGTCATCAAAATTAAATTAGACAAATATTCATCTAATATTGTACTTTGATGATGAAATATTTTATGTTCAATATAATTAATGAAATTATTAAATTTAAACCATCTTTCTCTTTTATCACAAAAAGGAAAAGATTTTGCAAAAACTAAAAACCATAATTTATAAATATAATTTTCTACTTTTGGAGTTATATTATTTAAATGTAATATTTGTTTTTGCTTTTGGGTCAATTATGACTATTAATGTTTTAGAAAAATGTAAAAGACATAAAATTGGGAGCCAATTACTTAAAGAACTAATTAGATTACATCAAAATATGAAAGAAATTTCTTATATTGATTTACATGTTCAAATTTGTAATGATATTACAAGAAAATTTTATGAAAAAAATAGTTTTGAAGTTGTTAAAACTATTGATAATTATTATACTGATACTGAACCTAAAGTTGTTTATTATTTAAAATTTAAATTACATTAAATAATAATTCATTTAAACAACAACATATAATTTTTAATATAATTATATTTTAAAAAAAATTTTATTATTAATTATGGGTTGTGTTCAAAAACAAAATTTTAAATTAGAATCTCATATTTTTAATATTAATACTTTTCCTTCTAAATTATCGACTCCAAAAATTAAAATTGATAAAAAAGAAGGTGGGTCGGGCGGAAAAGAAATAAATTTTTTTAATAAAATAACTAATAAAAATTTAGTTAATATAATAGATTTTTTAAATTATGGAGAAATAAAAGAAGTAGGAAAAGTTAATAAATTATTTTATAGATTATTAAAACAAAATGAAATTTTAATTAAAAGGTTTAAAACTAGAAAATCTCAATTTTATTCAAAAATAATAAACGGTAGTAATTATAAAAATATTTTTTCATATTCTGTTCTTCGAAATAGAAATAATACAAGTGATATAAATAGTGAAATATATTAATAATAAAATCAATATATAATTTTTATAATTTAAGTAATTGTATAAATGATGTATTTTTTATTTTGAATTTTAATTTAGAATCTGTTGAAAATACTTAAAATAATTATTCTTATCAAACTAAAAATGAAAATATTTATCCAATTTTAATTTCAATAAATCTATTTTGTTTAGTATATATATTAAAATATTTACTCTTATTATAACAATTAATTTTTTATTATTGTTAATAAAAATTAAAAAAAACTAAAACAATGAATAAGCAGTTTTGAAAAAAAAGTTTCAATAAAAATAGAATATAGAATAATAAAAAAACCAAGAGAAGGAACAATTAGTGAAGTTTTCAAAGCTCAATCTTTAAAAAGCGGCGTTCACAAATCAATAAAATGTTTAAAAACTCACTATAACTCAATAAAAGAAGTGAATAAATAAAGAGAAGTAAGAGCAATAAAAAGATTATCATATTCAAATTTAATAAATTTGATAGAAATATTATATGATGAAGAGCCAAAGAGATTATTATTAGTATTTGAATTAATGGAAATGATTCATACCAAGCAATAAAAGGAAGAAAAAATTTCTATCAGAACAAACAATAAAAATATCGATTTTCCAAGTATTACAAAACATCAAATTACATGTATAGAAATAGTATATTTCACAGAGATATAAAGCCATAAAATATATGATTATTAAAATCAATAAATATTAAATTAGTAGATTAAGGAAGTTGAAAAAGGAATATACGTTAAATATCCATTTACATAATATATATAATAAAATGGTATATAACACAAGAATTTTTATTAACTAATAGTTATTATAATTATAAAATAATTATTTGGGATTTAGGTTGTGACTTTTTTATAATGTTAACTTTATTTCCTGCTAATAATGAATTGATCAAGTTAATAAAATATATAATATTTAAATCATGTTAGTGATGATGCAATTGGTATTCACTGAATTAATAATAATATTCTTAGAACACATAATGCTAAACAATTGAAAAAAAGAATTGTTGAAATTAAGAAAATTAATGTTAGTTCTTATTGTAAAAAAAATTATTTAAAATAATATTCATATAAATTTTTGACTTATCTTTTTTTTAGTTTTGAAATGGTTTTTTTATGTTTTCAATGCTCAAAATGAAAATTTAGTTTTAAATGAGAAATATTATTATTAATTAATTTAGAATTATTCATTTTGTAAAATATCTATTTGAATCAATGTCTTTATTTTTTTCTTAATTTATTTTTTAAGTATTCATAAAAAAATTAACTTTTTCTTATAATTAAAAAAATTATTATTTAATTTTAACATTCAAATAAACACTATTTAATGTAATAAATATTTATATTAACTTATTATTTAATTAACAAATTATCTATAAATTAAAAAATGAAGAAAGAAGAAGATGGAGATTTTACACTTTTATTAAAATATTCGGAAAATGCAATGTTATATGAATTAAAAGAACTTTTTGAAAAAAAACAATTTTCTCAAGAACAAATAGATGAAGCTTTTAGAATATGTATAAAAAATTTTAAAAAACATAATAAAGATTATGAAGAAAGTATAAAATTGTTTTTAAATCAAACGTCTGATATAAATTTTCAAAATGATAAATATAATGAAACAACTGTTTTAATGTATGCTTTTGATGAAGGACAAGAAATTCCTTCTGATTTAATTTTATCTTGTTTTAATAATGAAATAAATTTAAATTTATATGATTCTTTTAAAGAAACTACTTTATTTCATTTAATTAAAAGTGATAAAATCAATGAAGATTGTTTAAAAGATTTTTTAACTCAATTATTAACTAAAAATTTTGATTTTGATTTTAAAAATAATAACGAAGAAACTATTTCTTTAATTTTAGAGAATAAAGGTAAAAAACATATAATAAATTTTATAAAAGAAATTTTTGATAATATTAATTTAAACATGAATAAACTGACGTTAAAATATAATAAATCTGATAAAAATGAATATGAAGAAATAATATATGAATTAAAAAAATATTATGAACAAATAAATATAATTCAAAATCAAAATAATTCTTTTTATTATAATATTGTATTTCTTGAGATTAAAATCCTTTTATCAGTTGTTACTTCAAATCCTAAATTTAATAATTTTCTTGTTGAAAATTTTAGTAATAATCTTTTAAAACAAAATCATCTTAAATTAATAAACTTATTGAATAATTTAGAAATTGAAAGTGATGAAGTTACTTATTCTCCTTGTTTTGTAATAAATAAATTTATAATGCTTTATCAATTAGATAAATTTCATATGTTTAAAAAATATAAAAAAATTCTTGAAAACAATGAAAATGAATTAAATTATTTTGATAATAAATTTATATTTTTCTATTTAGAAATTATATATATTGATATGTTAATAGAAAGAGAAAAAATAAAAGAAGCAATAGAAGAAATAAAAAAATTAGAAAATGAAATAGATAATAAAATAGAAATAGATAAAAAATTAATATTACCAAATGATATTGAAATTGATATTAAAGATGATAATATTATAAAACAAATTATTAAATTATATAAAATTTTTGTTATGATTTTTATTAATGAAGATAATAAGAAATCAAAAAATTTTTCTGAAAGTTTTACTTCTTCAAATATTAAACAAGCAAATGAATCATTAAAAAAAATTGAAAATGATATTAATGAATTAACTGTTAATTCTAATAAAGGTTTAAAAAATTTTTTTGATTTTCTTCAAATAAGATTATTATATTTATCATCTCATTTTTCAATGAATAAATTGAATTCAAAATTAGAAAAATTTTTTACTGAAAATAAAAATAATAATGAAGTAATTAATATTTATTATTATAATACTCAAGGAATAATAAATTTAAAAGAAGGGAAATATTCTTTAAGTTCATTTTATTTTTTAAAATGTTTAAATATTTTAAACAATGAATCTTCAATTCAATTTATTAAAAGAAATCATTATTATCCTGTAATTGCTTTTAATTTAGCTTTATCTTATTTTTATCAAAGAAAATTTGAAAATTCAATCAAAATTCTTTATTTCTTATTAAATTATAGTAATAATAACACAAAATTTTTCACTAACAATAAATATATTTATTATCGACTCGCTTTATCACAATTAGAATTAACTTTAAGTAAAAATAAAAATATTAATGAAATTTATAATAAATATATTTGTATGAGAGATATTAAAAATTGTTTTATTTTAAATAATATTAATTCTTCTTCTTCATTTAATTTAGAAATTGATAAAAATGAAGATCCAATGTTAATAAAACAAGATATAATAAGTAATGATATTATTGAGAACTTTAAAAAAGTATTATTAATAATCAATAATAAAACTGATGATAAAATTTATTTAAATACAGTATTCAATTTAATCTTTTGTTTATTAATAAATGAAAATTATACTGAGGCAATTTTTTATTTAAAAAATATTAAAGTGGAAACTACAAAAATTCAAAAATATATAATTAACAGTTATTTACTTCAATGCTATATTTATACAGGTAATTTAAAATTAGCACAACAAATTTCTGAATTAATGGTAATAGAAAAAGATATGGATTCTTTTAATGAGAAATATTATCAAAGAATAAACAATAAAATTATTCCATATTCAAATTTTAAAATTTGTATTTATATTAATATGATAAAATTTTGTATTTTAAATGGAAAAAAAGATGAAATTCAAAAATATTTATTTTTACTTTTAGATTGTTGTAATATTGATTTTTCTTTTAATAATCAAGGAGGATTACATTCTGTTGAAGAAATACCACCTTATATTATTAATGTTTTCATTTATTATTATTTAAATATTAATAGAAAAGACCTTGCAACTATTATTTTAAAAACAAAAAAAGCAAAAGAAATCCCCAAACCCTGAAAAAATATATGTTAAACATTTCCAAATAATAAAATCTATTTATTTAAACAAAAATATATATTTAAAAAAATATTTAAATATATATATATAAAAAAATAAAAAAAATTAAAAAATCTTTTAATAAAAATCCGCTTTCAAAAAATGGTCAAACAGAACAAAAATAATGAAAAAACTTAATCTTCAAAAAATTAATTAATATATATAAAATATCAATCATACAATCACAATTTGTTTTTCAAAAATCAAATAAAATAAAAAAGAAAGCTTAAAATATAATTCAGTTAGGGAAAAATTGAAGTTTGTTTTATTATCAAAATTAGAACAAATGAAAATTAAGTTCATGGAAAAAATTAAATAATGTTTTTGTATTTGTATTTATGTTATATTTATTCTAATGTTATAAATAATTAAAAAATTTAATTGTCTTAAGTTTTGATACTAATATTGATAGTCAAATATGGAAGAAATTAATAAAAAACATAATAAAATTGATTGAATGTAAAAACCACATCTTTTATTTGTGAACTTATTATTTTATATAATTAATGAAGACATAAAAGAAAAAAAGATATTATATTAAAATGATTAAAAGAAAATTTATATTTCTTTAATTATTTTTTATTTTTTTGAGTTTAATATATTAAAGTTTAGATAACATATCTTCTGTTGAACTGAAAAATTTTATTTTTTTCATTAAATCTTTTATATCTAGTTTAGCATTATTTGTGTCTTTTTCTATTTTATTATGTATTTCTTTCAATTCTTTTTCTTTTTGAGAATTAATAAACCAAAATTCATTAATATATCTAATTAAATTAATAACAACATAATTATCATATTCAATATGAATTATTGGATCTAAACTTCTTATCATTGCACATAATCCTTCTTTTGAAGTGCAAAATAATATTCTATGTTTATAAACAATATTATCTTCTATTATCATTTTTAATTTATCAATAATTTCATCTTTTATTTTATATGCATCATCATTATTATCTAATTTAACTATTAGAAATAAATTATATTTTTCACTTAAAGAATCTAAAGTTTCATAAATTTTAGGTAAATCTTCATTAGTTATTTTCGAATGAAAAAATAATAATCCATTTATTGAAATTGACATTTTAGGTTTAATAAATTTTAATTCTTTTTGATTGCTTTGAATATTATTACTAATATTATTATTTTGGTTTTTATCATCTTTAATGATATTTTGATAAATCCAATAAAAAAAATATAATGTTATAATTGAAAAAACAATATAACTAGAATAATTTTTAATTGAATCAATAAAAGAATACTCACTCTCCATTAAAATTTAAAAAAATGAAAAAAAACTATTATTTTTTAATTCAATTAAAAATGAATAAAATATTATTTAAAAAATAAACAATAAAAATAAATTATCCTTTTATAATAAATTCTCTGCTTTAGAATTTCCATTTTTTTTAAAACAAATACTAAAAATATTTCTACAAATATCTTGTCCCTTATTAAAAAAAGAAAGAAAATACCAAATAGAACAACCAATAGTTAAATATCCAATAAAATAATTTTTATTAGTAATATAAAATAAAAATAATGAAATAATAAGAATAATAAAAGAAAATAATCTAATAGGTTCAGTTAATTTTTTAAATAAATTTTTAGGAGTCATAATCCATAAAGAAGAAGTTAATATTAATATTATTCCTATAATTAAACTACTTCCAGCTCCAAATAAAGTAAATATATTTGATATTAATAATATTATTCCTATTCCTCCTTGAATATAATATGCTAATGTTCTTGTTGGTTTTTCTATATTTGGACATGTTGTTTCTTCATTTGATGATGTTATTCTATGTGACATTTTTTTTAAATTTTTTTTTTATTTTAAAAAAAAAAGATATTTTTTAAAAAGGTTTTTTTAAGGTTTTTTAAATGAACCTCCAAAAAGTTTTTTTTAATTATATTTTATTTTTTCGATTAAAAATAATTTGTTTTCTTTTATAAATTGAAGCATATCTGAATTTATTTTATTTCCTTTATTTTTCTCATTTAAAGAAATAATTGTTTGAATTTTATCTTTATTAATACCATCAATAGATAAAAGAATATCATAAAATTTTTTTCTTTCTTTAATTTCATTATTTTCATTTAGTATTTTTTCTTGTTCTTCAATGGTTTGTTTAATATTTTTATAATAAGATTCAGGGAAAAACCTATTCATAACATTATCTAAATTTTCTTTATTTTTATTTAGACTTTGTAATTTTTCAGGAACGAAATTAATATAATTACCATCAGCTTTTTTTTTAGGAGCAATTTTAATTTTTTCTTTAAGAAGATTTTGCATCATTTGATTATTTTGATTGTTTTGTTTATTTTGATTGTTTTGATTGTTTTGATTATTTTGATTATTTGGATAATTTTGACCACCCGGATAATTTTGATTAATTCGAAAATAATCTTTTGAAGAATTATTAACACCAAAATTATTATTATTATATTGTTTTTTTCTGGAAGAAACAAACATAATAGGTTCTTGAACAATAGTCCCTTTTCCAATTCTAACTCTAATCATTTTTTTATAAAAATTATTATTAAAAAAAAATAAATAAAAAATTTAAATTAAAAATAAAAAAATGGAAGATTTTTTTTTTAAATTATCAGGACAAGAAGAAAATGAAAGTATTTTCCCATCATTATCATTAAAAGAAAGATTAATAGGATTTGCAATTTGTTTTGGTTTAGGTTCATTTTTCCAATTTTTATCAATGGGATCTTTAGCAGGATTATTTATAGGACATACAAATAAATTTGCCTTTTTATATACTTGTGGTAATATTATTTCTATATTTGGAACTTTTTTTTTAATTGGTCCTTTTAGGCAATTTAAATTAATGACTGATCCTATTAGAAAAAATGCTTCTATTATTTTTATTTCTTCATTAATATTAACTTTAATTTCTGTCTATTGTTTTCACAGTAAATTATTAACTATTATTTTTGTTCTTGTTGAATTCTGCGCTTATATTTGGTATATTTTATCTTATATTCCTTATGGAAGAGATTGCTTAAAAACTATTGTTATGAGGATTACTGGATTCAATTCTAATTAATTTTTTTATTTTTTTGACTTTTTATAATATATATAAATTACTTTTATTATATTTTA
>JAEEGI010017813.1_pt1 | contig 14508 bp, 18 predicted proteins | sample 8958751 | NCBI WGS metagenome assembly JAEEGI01 (sample SAMN16246545, study PRJNA631951) | gut metagenome | biome: gut microbiome; feature: rumen; material: KS-attached | host: Bos | place: Iran: Karaj | collected 2018-10
ATTTCTCCTTTTAGGGAACCTTTCTAATAGAAATATATCAAAAAGTTCCCTAAAGTTCAAATAAAAAATAGGGAACTTTTTGCGATAATCAACAATGAAAGTTCCCTAAAATGTCTCGAAAAGAATTTTTACCTCCGACTTAACATCGTCTATAATACTGGAATCATCAATACAAAAAGTCCGACAAACATTGTAGCTCAGTACCAGTTTCCCATACTTCCGATGAATCCACAGTTCGTCGTTGGCGTATTCGCAATCTTAGTAATCACATAATATGCTTCTCAGCATTGATCATACTTGTATTTGCCACCTGCTTTACAACATCAAATACTGAGCCCATCATACCCATGATGCCTCCGGACTCTTCTCCATCTCCGCCCGGTTTATTTGAGCCTATCATCGCAACATTCTTGGACACTGTATGAACAGCGCTTTCCTGCTCCTCTGTGCAGGAAACTTTTGCGCAGTTCTTGATCTGGAGTCTGTCGCAGATGAGCTTTGGCTCTACATCCTTATCTATTGATAACATGGCACAGTTCATTACTCTTACGCCCTTTTCATTAGCCATAAGAAGTGCCCTGTCAACTTTCGCCTTAGCACTGTTAACTATATTCTTTCCCTCAAAAAGATATTCAACTTCACCTGCATCAATATCAACATGCTTCATTTCCAGATACATGCTCTCCCTTACAGTAAGGGTTCCTGTCACAGTCAGCTTTTCTAACTTGTCAAGTCTTGCAAATTCTGTTGATACTGTAAGGTCTCCGTCAACATACAGCCTGCTTCCGCATTTATCAAACAGGGCATCATTTAGCTCTGTATCCCCTTTTACAAAAGTCATATCTTCCGGAATCACATTTATCTTGGTTGATATATCAAATAATCCGGCAAGCTTCTCGACCTTGCTCTCACGCATAACCACGCATGGAGTCTCAAATCGCACATTCTTCTCCACCAGCTTGTCTGCATCAACTGCATCTTCTATAATAAGCTTTTTAGCAATAAAGTACTTTTCACTTTCCTTAACCCGGAGTGGAAAGAACTTATCCATAACAAACTTTGAATCAAGTATGACTGCATCCTCGGGATAAAGTACTGTTGTCCCATTTATGAGCATTTTATCAGTATATCCCTTCATGCTCCTTGGGCAGTATAATGGACCATTTATAAGCATATATACATACTGTTCCATTACATCCTCAGTTCCGGGCTCGATAGTTACTTTCCCATTAGCAAGCAGGATTACCTTGTTCTGTGGTTTTGACCCCTTTGAGATAACTTCTTTACCATTACTGATCCTGCTCTCAACAATCTCATCCTCTGCCACATCAACAATTGCCTCACTGTTGATAACAGCCCCAAGCCTATTCAGAATTTCCCTGCTTCTGGGACTTGCAATAAGGACCTCTGCATTTATGATTATCCTCTTATAGCCTTCGTAAACCTCTTCCTTCATCTGTCTTGAATCACATACTTCTGCATTTATAACCAGATTTTCTTTTGACATCCTTCTTCACCTCTTCCAATAGTTTCTCATAGATGTTCTCAGTGTTTTTCGCGCCATACTCATCTCATATCTGACCGTACCTGATGGCATCTTGAGTATCTTCCCAATATCTTCGGCTGTATAGCCCTCCACATATCTCATATACATTATTACGCCCTGCCTGCCCGGAAGTTCTTCCAAAAGCTGCGACCACTCAATCCTGGAATAATCTTCAGGCTCCTCCATCGATTCAGAAATTTCATCATCAGGACTTTCCCTAAGTGTTCCGGCTCTAACTGCATCTATGTAGATGTTGCGTGCTGTTCTATAGAGCCATGATCTCACCTGTTTTTCATGAAGTGTTCTCAGTAGTTCCTGATTTACAGTTGCCCTGACAAAGGTTTCCTGAACAACATCTTCCGAAAGCTGTCTGCTGTCGCACATTCTGAAGATGTATGCAAGCAGGTCTTTATTGAATTGTTGAAAAATCGCTTCAAGTTCCATCGTTCTCTTTTCCCTACAGCACTCTCTCCCATCCTCCATATTTCTGCAAGCGACACAGAATACTCAAGCCGCTCGCTCTTTGCCCATGCCGGTACAGAGTATACATTCCCTATAGCACAGCCAGAGCCATATATTTCCATGTACATATTTCGGGTATCCATGACGGTTCCTCCTTCATGTGAAATACCCTTCGGCCGAAAGGTCTTTTGTCCTTCTATTAGTTAAGACGTAATGGATGAAAAAAGTGTTGGAAAAATTTTGAAAAAAATTTGAAAAGCGACAAGAATCAGTCCTGTCGCCTCATAAACAACTATCGACATATGGGTGCAAAATATGATTATTTCAAAATCATCTTAGCAACGGTTATCTTCAGATTTTATGTGTTAGCACCAGCACAATTGTTTATCTTGCTTCCTAATTGTTTTAGTATCCAAATTTCCAGCCACTTATTATAAATGTTTATACCAGATATCTGTTTTCGTTTTTCATAAACATGGCTCTCCTGAATGGCGGTTTCTTCTTCGTAATCGGTTATAACGCTCGAAATGGTTTCTCCAAATAAACCATGTGTATTTATTGTTCCACATGGAATAACCGTTACAGAAACAGATACAGAAAAGAGTATTATAAATAGTCTTGTAATCAATTTATGCCTGTCTTTCACTATATAATTCCTCACATTGTTGATTTTCAGCCTGTAATTGCATCCATATCATGTTATAGGCTGAGAATCAACAACAATTATAATCAAAAAGAACTTCGTATTCGTCAGTTATGCTGAAATTCAAAGGTTTTTATCCGGAGATATCGCCGTACAACTCCCGCTGAATTCTTGCTGCCTCCTCGGAAAATGAAATCGTATGCCAATAATCCTTGACAGCAATCTCAATCACCTTAATTGGCTTTACCGTTGTTCTGGAAAGCCATTCCCATTCATCGACAAGTTCAAAGGAATCCGACGGCAGAACATATACATAGCCTTTTCCGTTTGGATTAATGGCCCCGTAGCGCAGGTAGCTTTTGATCCCGTCAGAATCAAATGATAATTTTCCCTCAGGACAGTCCGGGTAGAAGCGAAACGGCAGTGCAAAAGGAATTACTTCCTCCATCGTTGTTGCCGCGTAAATCCCCACTTGGGCTTCAGCCTCACATTGTCCGTTCGCCTGTCGCGGCATCAGGATGTCAAATGAATACTGGCTGCCGTGGTATACCACCTTCGGTTTCTCCTTCATAGACAACCTCCACACTTTGCTTTGATTCTTCGTTCGTTAAAACTGTAATTGTTGTTCCTTAACTCACTTTTTTTATTGGTTAAGGAGCAAAAACCAAATTTGCTGTAATATATCCTAAGCTGATAAAACTGAAATCTAATATATGCATCATGTAAAACAAAATTCTTTTTTAAGATTTCGAATAACATACTTTTCGCCTGTTCTCGGATCTGTCTTTTCTTCCGAATCATAATCATACTTAAATCCACATGATTCAAACATCTTGGCTGACGCAATGTTTTTCATCCTATGACCGCCTCTAAACTCTCTTGCTCCGCATCTGGAAGCTTCGTCACATAAAGCTTTAAGAATCTGCTTCCCAAAGCCTTTACCGACAAATGCCGGGCCAATAGCTATACCGTCTTCTTCATATATTCCAGGCTCTATTTCATGCATTGTAGCCCAGCCTATAGCCTCCATTGTTTCTTTTAAATAGACTATTAAAGCGTATTTTTCTTGTTCTTGATATTTTATGCCCTTTCTCATGCGTTCTTTTGCTTCATCTTCGGTTTTGATAACGGTCCAGAGCATATATTTAGCTGACTCACTTTTACTCCAAATATTCTTGAAGAGAGCCTCCCAATCATCATATTCAGATTTCTTTAAGACGAGATCCTGTGTTTCCAATCTAACTTTTTCCATAGCTGGTTTCCTTTGAAAGAATTTCGATACTTCTAACCTTAGTTAGTTTTAACTGGAATATTTTCCTTCAATCCCCATTATACATAAACCCAAAGTGTAGCGAAAATCATTTCTTTTTTGAGACGTTGGTAAAGCAAGAAAAAGAGCCACTTTTTCATTATTTTTATTATTTTGAACATCCTTATAAATTCCTTATAATTGCCTGATATCCTTCTAACCATAGACAAAAGAAATGCAGAAAAAATAAGGCTTTAAGCCTTATATGGGAGGGAATCACAATGAAAAACTTACTAAAAAACGGTCTCACAGGCTTTGAACTTAAATACCTGGCCCTTGTATTTATGGTATTAGACCACATTCACTACTTCTTTCAATTCACAGGCATGATACCCATTTGGTTCTCATGGCTCGGAAGACTGGCAGCTCCTTTATTCCTGTTCTGCCTCATAGAAGGCTTCATCCACACCCACAACAAAAAAAGATATTTCCTCAAGATCTACTCTATCTCAATAATCATGGGTCTCATACGATTTGGCCTCTACAATGTGCTTGACTTTGCAGTCAGAGGCGATGGATTCATGCCTGCAAATGCTATGCTCTCAAGCTTTGTGGTACTTCTAGTAGTACTTATGGGAATTGATTGGATTAGGCAAAAGAAATACTTCATTGGAATCATGGCTGTAGTAATCCCAGTTATGCTGCCATATCTCTTTATATACTTTGTATATATACCATTTGCAGATAACCTTACAATTAACATCATTACAAGCCTGATCAACTTCACAATTCTTCCTCTTCATACCATGATTCAAGATGGCGGAACTCTTACACTTATTGAAGGCGTAATCCTATATCTGTTTAGCTTTTGCAAAAACAAGAACACAAGAATCTATGCATACGTTATCTTTGAGCTCTTGTACGGAATTGGACTTGTGACACTTGCTATTGGATCATTTAGTGTTCACACTCTTATATTTGAAGCCTATGAATGGATGTCAGCCTTTTCAGCTATATTCATGCTCTGCTATAATGGTCAGCGTGGCCATGGGAATTCAAGGTTCTTTTATCTCTTTTACCCAGCTCACATCTACGTTTTATATGGCATATCTCTTTTTGCCTATTCATTATTTTGATTTAGAAATATATAGCTGATGGGAACAATTCTGATGAAATTACTAGTTATTGATGACGAAAAAGACATACTGATACTAATAAAGAGGGCTCTTTCTTCAGATTATGAAGTAACAACAGTACATAGGCCCTTTGAAGATGTTCCGGAAAACCTGGCGGACTATGATCTCCTGATCGCGGATGTGATGATGCCCGGTGAAGATGGGTATTCTCTTTTAACCAGAATCCGTGACAAGACAGATGCGCCCATCATCTTCCTAAGCGCCAAGGCCCTTGAAGAAGACATTATCTATGGTCTGTCCATTGGCGCTGACGATTATATCAGAAAGCCTTTCGCCGTCGCTGAGCTTAGAGCAAGAGTTGCCGCCCACATAAGACGTGATAAGCGCGATCACAGCGCCTGCATCAAGGATGGAAGTATCAGTATTTATCCTGACTCCAGACTTGTGCAGGTTGATGGAAAAGAGCTATCTCTTACCAAGAGCGAATTTGACATCGCTATGCTCCTTTTACGAAACAAGGGACAGGTCTTTTCCAAGGAACAAATTTATGAAAAAATTTATGGCTTTGATAAGGATGGCGATGAATCAGCAGTAACTGAACACATCAAGAATCTTAGAAGGAAGCTATCTGACGCAGGAAATGTTATTGAAACAGTATGGGGAATAGGTTACAGATGGAAAAAAGAAGCATGACTATAAGCCGCATGATCGGCATTTATATTGCAGTTATCTGCGTGTTAATTGGATTTACTACTCTTGTTGCGCTCATTATTGCTTTCCTCCTAAATAGAGAAAGCTCTTTTGCCGCAGATAATGTAGAAAAAGCAGTGGAAACCTGGATCTATGATTGTCAGGAAAGTGGTGAGATAAACACAGCTCTTTTCCCAGAAAGGGCAGATATTATCGTGGTTTCAGCTGATGGAGAAGAAATCTTTGTGAAGGTGTCATCTTCTAAGGAGAAGGCGCTTCGTAAATTTGCCAATAAGTCAAGTCGTGAGAACGGCAGGAAGCTTCACGGAAAGGATGTTTATCTGCGTATGGACGCCGCCGATGAAAGTGCATTTATTCACTACTGCGTAAGTGCACCTCATGAGTACCTGATTCTTTTTACCTTTGCTCTTGCATACCTGTTGGAAGTGCTGATCCCAACTGTTGTTCTGGTCAAAAAGATTAAGAGTAGCCTTAGAAAAGTATTGGATTATACAGAGAGTCTGAAGAGTCAGGACCTTAGCGCATCGCCTATAAGCACAGGCATTTACGAGCTGGATCAGATAAACGTAGCAACTGACGGCATGCAAAAAGAGCTCGTTGCCACCATGGAAGATAAATGGAAAAAAGAACAGGATTCAAAGGCTCAGATGGCTCAGATAGCCCATGACCTCAAGACTCCTCTGACCGTAATCAGAGGAAACGCAGATCTTCTCATGGAGAAAGACTGCGATGAAGAATCCAAAGAAAGCCTTGATGCCATAATTCGTAATTCTGAAAAGATAGCCCTGAGCGTTCTTGATATTCTTGAAAAGTAGCAGTATATTCTGGTATTACTTACCATCACCTTATCTCGAAATCTCGAAGAAAATGTTGAAAAACTTCTTCCCTTTCTCTTGCAGTTTCATAATAAGGTAATCCGTATTTCTCACACTGCTCTTTCATGAGTATGCTTTGCTCAACGATATATTCTGCACCTTCACGAAGTTCTTCATCTGATTTATAAAAAGTGTAATCTTTCTCTGTATCATATTTTTTCTGAATAATAAAACGTTCTTCAGGTGTTACATCCGACGTGATAAAATATACAATCTCACAATTTGCCCCTCGGATATATTTATCATAGTCTTCAGGCAGAAGCTGATACATATCCAGAACCATTCCCGGTGCAAATTCATCATATTCACCACTGTCCAGCATAGCTCGGACAAAGGGTGCCATTTTGCTGCTGATAACACGGAGAGTATCCAGCGAAGATAAACCTTGATATGTACTCACTCCGGTCTCCGGAAAACACTTTTCAAATCCGGCAATGATCGAATCCATGCTTACATGCTGATACCCATATTCTTGGGACAATATATGTGAAACAGTGCTTTTCCCGGCTCTCGGAACACCTGCTATGATAATATTATTCCTCATGTTGTTTCTCCATAACAATTCCGTCAGAATTCCACTTCAGGACTGTTTCGTATCCCAGTTTTTTGTACCAGTTTTCAATATGGGTATAATGTATCCACGAAATGTCATATCTTTCTTTTTTCAGTATAGCAGTAGCTCTTCTGACCATCTCGAGTCCAATGCCCTTCTCCCGATACTTTGGAATGGTTCCGACGCAACCCGGTCCGCCGATTTTAAGATTATCTTGCATTCCCAGATCGCTTAGTATACAAAATGCAACCACCTCATCTTTATCAAAGGCACAAAAAACTCTGCTCCATTCTCCAAAATACTGTACCCAGTCCTCGTCTACTTCATTTACTGCCTTCTTGAGTCTGCTGATATCGCCTTTATATTCACCAAAAGTAATGTTTTCAGGGCAATGCGGCATCACTTCACGCGGTGAATCATTGCGCAGATCCATTATCAGTTCCGAAAATACCCAATCTTTTGGCATTTCGGTTATGCCCGGATCATCAAAGAAGCCGGGATGCAAGTTGTTAAACATTTTTAGATAATTCACTTAATGCTCCTTAGAAAGTAATTTCGTACACTTTATTGTTTCGGGTAATACTTTATCGGATCTTTTACATCTGTCTCGATATTATTCTTGACCATTTTCTTCAATCCTTAGTATATAAGTACTTATACGATTTACTTAAGTCATTCTATTATATAATCTGTCGTCTGTATAGACTCAAAACTAAAAGGGCACCAACGTGCAGTCATCAACAAGATCTCCAAGACAAACTATTTTGTCATATTCATTTTGAGAAAGAAGTTCCTCTGCCTTATCAAATATCCAAGGCTTCAGATGAACATTCAGAATTACAAAAACCTTACTCATTGCGTATCATCTACCCTTCCACATCACTCTCTTACTCTTAAATAAATATAGCAGAAAGTCTTCCTGCAACCTCTTCTGTAGTTACTCCATAGTTGATCAGTGTGTTAACATCAAACGGATCATTCTCCAACCTTGAAATAAAATCTGTAATATCTTTTAAAACAGCAGCCGGTAATCCTTCGGTTCTTTCCACTTCCATTTCAACGATTATCCTCAAAACATCTTTTTTATGCTTCTTGAATTCCGAAGAGTGAACCTCTTCTCCTGCGTCTCTTTTAGCTTTAAGATCCATGTAAGCCTTGGCCTTAAACAGGATCAGGTATTCAGGTCTCAAAACAGATAACCCGTTTATCACCGTTCTCCCTTTCAGCAAAACACTGTAATAATCTTCATTTAGAAGAATTCCTGATAGACTGGCGATATCGTCATCAATATGTATCGGCGTAAGCACATTCAGCTCACGAAGCGGAAACTCAGTTCTGGCAAACAGCTCGATCATCTTTGGGTATGAAGGATCCTTTGGTTCAGTAAATCGGAAAAACTGAGGTTTCCCGGAAGTAGTATTACAATTCTCATATCCGCCCTCATCGATAAATTTCCAAAACTTTTCACCAAACTCGGGAGATAGTGCTTCCACTATCAGCACCATATCCAAATCTTTAGTCGCTCTAAATGTTGCATCATTGCTTGTAAACACGATATCACAAGCAGCTCCACCAATGAGAACATACTTGTCAGTATCATCCGCAAAATAATCTCTGAAAACAGTAAGTCCTATTACCATACATACTCCTTTAGCATCTCATTTACTGATGCCTCCACCCTCTCATCGTCCATTTCTTCACCGATAGAAAGCATTACACTTAAGGGATCCTGAACATCTTTTTTTATCTTGTCAATAATATAGCCAAGTTCGAAAACACGGCATCCAGTATCTTCGCCTCGTCCTACCTGCTTCATATCCCTAATACCGGATGATGCAATTCCCTTCTTCTCGATCGCATATGTCGGATAATTGTTATCAGCAAGCATGGAATACTCTGAAAGGGCAGATATTCCTGCCTTTACAGGCAGTTTTACATCCTCTTTCAGTTCAAACACTTTTATGACCGGGTTTCTCATTAGTGGGCGGAACCGTTCCCATGCTTCTTTATCACCTTTGCGGATCGTAATGGTACGGCGCCGATTCCGAATCTCTATGGTTCCTATATCCATATATTCCATCTCATCAAAGCTCTTGCTTATCGCCATTTTGGATACATCAAGATGCTCCGCCAATTTAGAGACGGTATCATGGTCGTACCCTTCATATAATCCCTGGAGCAATATGCGTTGTGTCAGGAAAGAAATCTGATGAACCGGCTTGAGTTCTCTTTGTTTCTTTCCCAAAAGGAGCCCCATAAACGGAAGGTACACAGTATCATTACGGATCACGAAAGGAATTCCCTCCTCCGTCATCTTATCCTTTGAGTAGAGCGAAGCTTTTTCCAAAAATACTGCAACATTCATTTGCTGTTTTTGTTCCAAAAAGGCTCGATTCTTCCTGATTTGGCTAAGCCTTACATTCGTTTGGGGCTGCAAGGCTATCCATTCAACTCCGCCTGAGTTTACTTTGTAAATAACATAAGTCCCTTTAAATAAAAGCGGGAGATTATCATATAATTCTGTAGCCTCAACTAATTTAGTATCCATATGAAGCATTTCAGTAAGATATTTTTCCATAATGCATCCTTTTTTAATTTGTAAACCATTTTTATTTACAAATCAAATATAGCATACTGATTGGAATAAATCAATTAAAATCGCGGCTTGCTTCATAAAGGCACGGTTCATACAATATTGTGATCATCTATATTCACTGCTCTCCAAAGAAATCTATTATCTGCTTTACCGAAACCGGAAAGAAGTTATTGGCATCTACTCCGACATCATATCGCCTGATTCCCTCTGCACGATTTGCTTCGTTATATTCCATACGAGCATGTATATGACCATGCAACTGGTATCCTCCACTACTTTTCTTTGGCCATGACAACATCGGATAATGCATCAATGCAAAGTTACGACCATCTATAGAAATCTTCATAAAGTCCCGAATATCCTCAAAGAGTCTCGGGTCATAGTTTTTATCATGATTCCCAATGATCAGATACTTTTTTCCATTCAGCTTTTTGATAAGGGCATCCGCATCTTCGATCTTCATGTGATGACAGATATCACCAAGGATATAAACTGTATCATTTTGTCGAACCACGGAATTGTAATTCTGAAGGAGTATTCTATCCATTTCTTCAACAGACTCAAAGGGCCGATTCTGCATATTTATTATAGCTCTGTGGCCAAAGTGCATATCTGCTGTAAAAAATACCATTTCTATAACCTCATCAAATTACAACATGCTTATCTTTTCAAGCATAGAACTACAAAAATCCTGTACAACAACTACCGCCATCAGTATAGCCAGGATACCAGCAAATATCAGTGAATAAAGGAACAGATCCCCCCACCTATGGATAACGATGCTATAGATAATAGCTGCTCCAACTATTAATGTTATCAGCCCTACTGCCCATTCTGTCAGCTTCACCGAAGCCTCCAAAGCCCATCTTATAAAAAACAAAACAAAGGCAACCGGTAACAACAAGACCTTCAAGAGTTTTCGTAATATGAACATATTAACCAATCCTCCCTTCGCGCAGCTCGTTCATCACCTTGTAAGCGATCAAACGTAAAACATATTCCGGCATGGCTCTACGGCCAAGTTCCCACTCCTGCATGGTCCGATAAGGTACACCCAACCATACAGAAAAATCAGTTCTGCTCATACCGGACTTTTCCCTGATCATTCTGAAACAATAAGCCAGGCGACGACGCTCAGCATCCTTGTCATTTTTGTCATACTTTTCTACTTCAATCTCGATTCCTTCGAGGTTATATATTTCCTTCTTCATAGGCACCCCCTTCATGTAGTCAATGCGTGTGCTTCTGTTTTTATTATATGTAGTCAGTGACTACATGTCAAGAAATATCCGACAAAACAGAAAAAGGAGCCGCTCTCGACTCCTTACTTCTGCTTTTTCGCTTATTATTTCCGCTTGCCGCTTGTTTTTTCCGCTTGTCCTGATGGTTGAATATAATCAGCAGCTCTATACATAACCGTCAGTTTGCCAAATCTTTTACCTGATAAATCTTCAAATGTCGACATACATACACCTCATATTCTTCTCAAACTATTCCATTCAGATTATATCATTATCCATGTCATTGCACGATTATTAAATGTGAAATACCATAATAAAGTATGGCTAATAAGAAACTATATACCTTTTTCATAAAGAATCGATAAATGATCGCATTATTGAATGAAAAAAGGGCTTCCTTCCGGAAACCCTTAAGCATGTTCTCTTTTGTCGTAAATCTGTCGTAAATTATTACCTCAATTATCTGAAACCCTTGAATTTACTGGCTTTTTCAATTCAAAGATTTCATTGTCGGGAACAGCAACACATCCCTTATCGCAGGGCTGTTGGTAAGCAGCATCGTGAGTCTGTCGATGCCGTAGCCGATGCCGCCTGTGGGCGGCATACCGATCTCGAGGGCATTGAGGAAGTCCTCATCGGTGTGGTTCGCCTCTTCGTCACCTGCTGCAGCAAGTGCATCCTGTGCCTTGAAACGCTCGCGCTGATCGATGGGATCGTTGAGCTCGGAGTATGCATTACACATCTCCCAACCGTTGATGAAGAGCTCGAAACGCTCAACGTAACCGGGCTTATCGGGCTTACGCTTTGTGAGCGGACTGATCTCAACGGGATGATCCATAACGAATGTGGGCTGAACGAGCTTCTCCTCACAGTACTCTTCGAAGAAGAGGTTGAGGATGTCGCCCTTCTTGTGATGTGCCTCGATCTCGATATGGTGCTCCTTGGCGAGCTTACGTGCAGCGTCGTCATCCGCAACCTGATCAAAGTCAACGCCTGCGTACTTCTTAACCGCGTCGATCATGGTGATACGCTCGAAGGGCTTTCCGAAATCAAGCTCGATATCACCGTACTTGAAGGTCGTTGTACCGAGCACTTCCTGTGCAACGTGACGGAACATGTTTTCAGTCAGATCCATCATTCCGTAGTAGTCTGTATATGCCTGATAGAGTTCCATAAGCGTGAACTCGGGGTTGTGACGTGTGTCAAGACCCTCGTTACGGAAAACACGACCGATCTCATATACGCGTTCGAGTCCGCCGACGATCAGTCTCTTGAGGTAAAGCTCGAGAGAGATACGAAGCTTAAGGTCCTCGTCGAGAGCATTGAAATGTGTCTCGAAAGGACGGGCTGCCGCGCCGCCCGCATTTGAAACGAGCATGGGAGTCTCAACTTCCATGAAGCCCTGTCCGTCAAGGAAACGTCTGATGGTGCTGATGATGCGTGAACGCTTGATAAATGTGTCACGCGCGTCATCGTTCATGATAAGGTCAACGTAGCGCTGACGATATCTCATGTCTGTATTTGTAAGTCCGTGATACTTCTCGGGAAGGATCTGGAGCGACTTTGTGAGAAGAGTGACCTTCTCCGCATGGATGGAGATCTCGCCCATCATGGTACGGAAAACATATCCCTCGATGCCGAGGATATCGCCGATGTCGTACTTCTTGAAATCAGCGTAGGGCTCCTCGCCGATGCCGTCGCGTGCGACATAGACCTGGATATTGCCCTCGCGGTCCTTGATATTGCAGAAGGAAGCCTTACCCATGACACGCTTGCTCATCATACGGCCTGCGATCGTCACACGGATAGCCGATGCGTCCATGATAGCGCGCTTCTCCTCGTAGTCGGCCTTCTTTGCTGCTCTCGCATCTTCCTCGCTCATCCCGTCCGTGTTTACTTCGGGTCTGTCGCCGATGAGCTTCTTTTCAAGCGCCTCGTACTCGCTTCGAGCGTCTGTCGAATGGTGCGAAACCGCATACTTTGTGATCACAAAAGGATCCTTGCCGGCTTCCTGCAGAGCTGCCAGCTTCTCGCGGCGTACCGCAAGGAGTCTTCCTATGTCTTCCGTCTCGGCGGCCTGCACCTTGTTCTCGCGTTCGTTATCTGCCATATCCTAAACCCACTTTCTTATTACTCATATTCCGTATAAACGTTTTAACGCTTATGTTCCGGGACTTTTTCTCAATCTCGTTTCTCATAAACTTTTAACGCTTATAAATCCATGCTCAAATTATCTGTCTTAACCTGCTTATTTTTCTATCTTAAGGACCTTGAACTTAAGCTCACCGGCATTGGTCTCGACCTTGATCTTCTGGCCGGCCTTTGCGCCGATAAGAGCACGTCCGACGGGTGACTCGTTGGAGATCTTGTTGTTGAGGATATCTACCTCGGTCGATCCTACGATCTTGTAAACAGCCTCTTCCTTGAACTCTTCATCATAAATGGTGACAGTGCTTCCGACAGTGACAACATCCTTGCCGGTCTCTTCGTCATCAACTACTTCCGCATTCTTGAGGATCTTGTCGATCTCTTCGATACGAAGCTCGATCTCTCGCTGCTCTTCCTTCGCTGCATCGTACTCAGCATTCTCTGAAAGGTCGCCCTGCTCACGAGCTTCCTTGATCTTCTGTGCAACTTCTTTACGACGGTTGACCTTAAGATCCTCAAGCTCATCCTCAAGGGCCTTAATACCTTCGTAAGTCATGATGTTCTTCTTTGTCTCTTTCATGCGGATCCTCCTGACCACTTAATATGACGATATAAACATTACAGTTCCCTGACCGTCGATGTACCCCGCCAGGACTTTTGCGATCCAAAGCGGGGTATATTATCTCTTTTACATTGTTGCAAATTTTACTACATTATTACTTCGGAGTCAACCAAAGCAGACCAAAATACCGTTTTTTCGGTATTTTGTGTCCCGTCAGAAACACAACTGCTTCTGTTGTGTTTCGAGAGGGATGCGAAGCATCGGCGTCTTAAAATTTCCCGGTCTCTTTGAGACGCAGGAAATTTTATAGCTTTAATCAGTCACTTCCTCTGCCTTAATCTCCTTAGTATTGATCTCAACGAGGAGGTTCTTGATGAACTCGTCAAGCGCAATACTGCCCTCGTCGCCCTTGAAACGGCTTCTTACGCTCACAAGACCCTCTTCCTGCTCCTTCTGACCAACGACGATCATGTAAGGGAGTCTGTCCATACGAGCCTCTCTGATCTTGAAACCGATCTTTTCTGAACGGGCGTCGATCGTGGAACGGATGCCTGCAGCCTTGAGCTTCTTGTCAACTTCCTTGGCATACTCCTCGTACTTGTCGGAGATAGGAAGCACTCTGACCTGCTCGGGGCACATCCATGTCGGGAACTTACCTGCGTAGTGCTCGATGAGCCATGCTAGCGTTCTCTCGTAGCAGCCCATGGACGTTCTGTGGATGATCCAGGGAGTAGCTTTGTTGCCTTCGGCGTCGATGTAGTACATGCCGAACTTCTCGGCGCTCTC
>JAEEGI010017816.1_pt1 | contig 14507 bp, 8 predicted proteins | sample 8958751 | NCBI WGS metagenome assembly JAEEGI01 (sample SAMN16246545, study PRJNA631951) | gut metagenome | biome: gut microbiome; feature: rumen; material: KS-attached | host: Bos | place: Iran: Karaj | collected 2018-10
CTTGCATTACTTCTTTTACTTCCACTACTTTCATAATATCTATAATCAACAAGTAAAACACAAGCAATTAAATTTAATTTATCTCCGACAGTGGCATCAACAGGAAAAGTAATAATAAAAGTATTAGCATCACTAATCATTTCTTGAAGACAATTTTCTTTTTTTTTAACAACTCCAACAGGAACACTTAAATTGTTTACTTTATAAATATTACCATAAACATCAGAGCATTTCCCGCAACAACATTCTCTACAATAAAACCCACATTGACAACATGGAATTTCTAAAACATATTTAGATCCATCTTCTTCATCATAGGTTTCAAAGAAAGGAGAACATAATCTCCAAGGTTCTTTTATTCTTCCAAATTGTTGATTATTGCTATATGTACATACCATTTCTGGTCTTTGAAAACAACAACATGTACATTTAAATGGTTTATCACAATATGCAAAAGCTTGTTGATCTGGTAATGTCCATTTTAATTTAAATTCTCTGTTTTCTGATGGACAACAATTTCTTTGACACCAAGTTGAATGTTCTTTACATTTAAAAATAAAATAATTTCTATTATCAATTTGAGCAAAAACATCATATCGATTTTTAGTTTCGCAACCTGTGAGAATTTCAAGAAGTTCTATTTGTTGTTTTATTTTTGCCGTCGGAGCAGTTTGTAAAATTTCTAATGGGTTACCAATTTGATAAGGAACCATTAACATATTGTTCAACATTGGCATAGGGGCCTGTCCCATACCAGGTGCCATCTGCATTCCCATATTCATAACCTGTGGATTATATGGGACATTTCCTTGAATATAGGGACTTGTCCCTTGCTGTGTTGGATATCCTCCTACTCCTGGATTTTGGTAACCTCCTACTTGACCATATTGAAATTGAGATTGATTCGGATATATCAGCACTCGTTGATTTGGGTGTAGATCTTTTATGGAATAATTTTTTTCAGTCATTTTGTTATTTTTTATTATTTTTTTTTTTGAGATATATATGGTATGAAAAAGAAATTTTTTAATTTTTTTTTTTTTTTGTATTCAAAATTTTAAATTTTTTTATTTGATTTTTAGTTTATTTTAAAAGATTTTTCTCTGTAGGTCTTTTAGGGTTTTTTGCTTGTTATTTTTTTTTTTTATTTTTTACGTCATTTTATTGGGATTTATTTTAAAATAAATAATTTTTTAATTATACTACAAAGGTATATTTTAAGATGATAATAATTTAAAATTACTTAATATATGAATTAAAATGCATTGATTAGTAGTAAATTTATAAAAAAAATTTCTTTATGTTTTATAGAGGAGATTCTTAACAATTTATGTTTTGAAACACTTTTAAATTTTTGATAAAAAATAATTCAATTAGTCTATTAATTATCTTTTGAAACAAATGATTAAAAATTAAAAAAATGAAATCTATATAATAAAAATAAATGGAAGACTATGAAGATCAAAATGCACTAATAGGACATGGAGATCCTATTTCTTTTAAAAGATTAGAAGAATTAAAAAAAAAAGCAGAAAGTGCAACATGTAAAATATTTATGGGAGGAAAGAAAGGAACTGGATTTTTTTTTGAATATACTATTAAAAAAGAAAAAAAATATTTTCTTATGACAAATAATCATGTTTTAGATTCAAATTCAATTAATAAAAATAATATATCTATAATTTATAAAGATAGCTCCAAAAAAATAAAATTAAATAAAAGATTAAAAGGAACAAATAAAACATTAGATTATACAATGATTGAAATATTAAAAACAGATGATATTTTTTGGGAAATAAAAGAATATTTTAAAATAGATGTTGATGCGATGAATAATGAATCTCAAAATAATTATTTGAATCAAGATATTTGTATTGTTCAATATCCAGATGGAAAAGATCTTTCCTTTGCTCAAGGGGGAATTAAAGGTTTTGATGGTTTTTTAATTAAACATTTAGTTCCTACTCATCCTGGTTCTTCTGGTTCTCCTATTTTACTTCAAAATAATTTTCAAATTATTGGAATTCATAAAGCAGGTAATAGTAAGATTAATGAAAATATTGGAATTTTCATTCAAGATATATTAACTCATTTTCTTTTAGAAAATAATTTCATTGATAATCAAATTATATGTGAATATGATATTAAAAATGAAAATAAAGAGGATGTTCAAATTTTAAACTGTTATGAAGAAACCAAAAAACAATATCCTAAAAGTGTTAAGTGGGATGAAATTAAAAGGGTTGAAAATGAAAAAGAAATGACTGAGAAGAGTGAATTATATGTAAATAATAAAAAAATACAATTTTGTTTTAAATATAAATTTGAGAAAGAAGGAAAGAACACAATTAATATTAAATTTAATAATAATCTTTTAAAAAACACAAATTTTATGTTCTCTTATTGTTCTTCTTTAACTTGTTTAAATTTATCTAATTTTAAGACTAATGATGTTAATGATATGAGTTGGATGTTCTTTAATTGTTCTTCTTTAACTTCTTTAAATTTATCTAATTTTAATACAGATAATGTTAATGATATGAGTTGGATGTTCTTTAAATGTTCTTCTTTAACTTCTTTAAATTTATCTTTTTTTAATACTAATAATGTTAATAATATGAATGGTATGTTCTGTAATTGTTCTTCTTTAACTTCTTTACAATTATCATCTGATTTTAAAACTAATAATGTTAATAATATGAATGCTATGTTCTGTAAGTGTTCTTCTTTAACTTCTTTAAAATTATCTAAATTTAATACTAATAATGTTAAAGATATGGGAATGCTTTTCTCTGGTTGTTCTTCTTTAACTGTTTTAGATTTATCTAATTTTCATACTAATAATGTTAAAGATATGGGAATGATTTTCTATGATTGTTCTTCTTTAACTGATTTAGATTTATCTAATTTTAATACTAATAATGTTAAAAATAATTATTATATGCTCTATGGAGTAAGAGAAAATTGTAAAATTAAAACAAATGATAAGAGAATTTTAAATTTAATTAAAAAGAATTAATATATTATTATTATTTTAAATATTTATTGTTATGTTATTTTTTTGATTTTTTATTTTTTTCATTTTTTTCATGATGAATTTAGAAAAAAAGGAAAAAATTAAAAATATTCATATTAAAAATAAACAACAAAAATTAAATATAAAAAAAATAAAAGTTTGAAAATTATTGTAAAAAAAAAATTAAAGATTAGAAAATGGCAAAAATATATTGACATTAAACGAGTCAAATAAAGCTTTAATTTCTAATATACTTAATAATGATAATCCTGATTTTATGCTTGGAATTGATATGATTCATATTTTTTTTCTTTTATTTTTAAATTCAATTTAAAAAAAAAATTAGAAATCTAATCTATATGTTTCAGCTACATTTTTAGAATTTATTGATTTACATATAATAAAGTATTACATAAAAGATTATTCAATAATTATTAGAATAAGGTCTATCAGAGGAATTGATACATTAAATTATTATATTCAAAATAAAATTAAAATATCAATTATAATTAGAGATAAATTTATATAAATGAATATAATTGAAAAAAAAGATAGAAGATTAAGTCATTTGATTTTTACTGATTTTCTTCAAAAATTTCAAATTTCTATAACATTAAATAAAAAGGCAAATAAAATTAGAACAAATCTTCTATTATTTGCAAACAATGAGTTTAATGAATATAAAAAAAAAGATAATTTAAAAGTAAATCATTTATGTATAATTGATTCAGAAAAAAAATATTATAAAAATAATTATATTAGATTAAAACCTAAAATTTATTCAAGATTTAATTTAACTATGAGAGGAGAAGGAGGAACAAAATTAAATTTATTTGAAAAGCCAAATACTTTTATAATGAAACCTGAATTTTCTCCTGATAAAATTTATGCTAAAGTTTTTAAAAGAAAATCTTTAGCTGAAAGAAAAATACTAAGATTTCATAAAATTATAAATGAAAATCAAGATTTAAATTTAAGTAAGAGTAATATTGATGAACCTTTATTACTTTCTACTTTAATTATTTCTCCTAAAATTTTAAATCATTCAAATCTAAATCTTGGACTCAGTTATTTGAGAGAATTAGCTTTTTCTTTTAAAGATACAAGAAAAAAGAAAAGAAGAAATTCTTTATTTTATAATAAAAAAAATAATATTGATGATATTGTTTTTTCTCTAATAAAAATAAAATAAACAATATGTAAATTGGTTTTTATATTATTATTCGTATTTGAAAATTACCAAGAATTAATTCATATTGATTTTAAAAATTTTTAAGTTTTTAACGAAAAAATGAATTAATTTATTTATATTTTTGGAAAAATATTTCATTAGAGTTTCTAAAAGTGAATATACTTAGTTAATATTATATATAAATAAGATTTTTATTTTATATTTTAACATATTTAATAAATAGTTTATCAAGTGGCATATAATTTTTTTATAATTATTCTATATAAAATATGGAAACAAAACTATTTTCCATCTTCTTTAAAATATTATATAAAAAATAATCTTTAATAAAATTTGAGAATAAATGTAAATTTCTCATAATTTAATTTCAAATTTCTTCTTTTAAAGGTTTAAATATATTTTTTCAAAAACCAATAACTTCACTTTTAACTTCAAATTACTCAATAATTTCAATTCCTCATTAAGTAACAATAATTTAAAATGTAAATGATATTTATTTTGAAACATGAGATTACGTATAATAATTTATCAGATTTTTTAGGAATTCAATATACATAAGAATAATCTTTATAAATATTATTTTCCATAATAAAAACATATTTATTTTCTAAATAAAAATTTAGATTTGATATAAAATTCCCTAAAAGAAAAAAATTTTAGATTCATTTAATTTTTTGAATTCTTAATTTTGTTTAAAATTAAAATAAGTAGGTTCAATTAAATTTTCTTTATGTAAATAGTTTTTTGTAAGTTTTCTTTCACTTATTTTTATTTCTTTCTCTTATTTCTTCTGTTAATTTTAGAGGTTAAGGAATTTTTTAGATTTAAAAATGAATTTTTTAGTATATAATTCATATTTTTAATAAATTATTATATATTGAATTTAACGAATGAAATGTATCTTGAAAAACATTTTTAATTTTATTTTTGTAAAAATAAAATAAATTGTATAAAATTTAATTTTATTATTAATGAAGAAATAAAAATGAAATTCTCTTTTAAATTTTTGATCAAAAAGCTAATTGAAAATTCAATTTTTCATTAAAAAGAAAATTTTGTATTACAAAATTTAATTAAATTTCTTTACCTATATTATTCTATTTAATTTTTAATAAAAAAAAATGAATAAAAATGAAAATATTGAAACATCTCAATATACATATCATTTTTTTCATTCATTAGAAAGAGTATGGATAATATTACGGGATATTTCAATAATATCATTACTCACATCATCTGAAAATTATCATCCAATAAATACAAAAGGAAAAAATATTTTTAATGAAGGAAGTGAATTTATTGGAATTTTATTAGGTAAATTTCCATATCATGGAAAAGTTTTAAAAGTTATTGAAATACATGGATATAAAAAAATAAAATATGAAATTCAAGTTCAAAATGGAGGTTATTTAATGATTAAAATAGAATTATATAAAGTAACAGAAGATAATACAACAATTTTATTAATAACAGTAAAAATTAATAAATTATTAAGTGAACAAACTAAAAATATTTCAGAAGAAAATTTTATCAAAAATTTTGAAAAAGTGGATAGAGAATTAAGAGAATCTTTAACAGATTTAATTCAATATGAAAGTTCTGTTATTTCTGCTTCAATGCAAGATATATGGGATTTTTCAACTAATCCAAATAATTTAAAAAAAATCGCTCCTTTAGTTCAATTTGATGGTTTTGAAGATTTTATTCAACCAAATATTGGTGATAACATAATTATTAATTGTAATAACAATTCTAAAAAAATTTATATAAAAGTTATGCTTTTAGATAAAAAAGAAAAATGGAATAAATGGATTTACATTCTTCAAATTTTAGGAGGTGAACCTAAAGTTCCTTTACAAAAAGTTCTATTGGAATTAACTAAAATTAATCAAACTGATAGTCAAATAATTCTTTTAAATAAATTCGATGAAATAGTTGATAATGATTATATTCAAAAAATTTCTGAACAAAAAAAATATATAATAAATTCAATCAAAGATTATTTAGAAAATTATAAAAATTAATATTTTATAAAACACATTTATTTTGCAATGAAAATTTTTATTTTAGATAAGTTTGAAATATAAAACAAAAGTTCTTTTCTGTGATAAAAAAATTAATCAGGAAAAATAAAACAAAATTTATTTGAATATAACTTTTAAAATAAAATTTTACTTCTTTTTAATAAATCTTTATTTGTATTTTAATTTAATAGTTAAAAAAGAAAATTTTCTTATTGATTATATATTAACAATAACAGAAAACTATTAAAAATTTATAAATTGAGTTTTAAATTTCTTTTTCTTCTTTTTAGTGTTATGTTATCAATTAGTTACAATAAGCATAAGTTATTATATCTTTATTGCCTAAATATCATTTAATTACTTTATCATATAAAAATAAAATCATATTTTTCTTCTAATTTCAATAATTTATATATTAAATAAATATCTTAATCTGGTAAACATACTGATATTTAAATATTATTTCTCATAGTGCATTTTAATAGTTTTTTAAAATTAGTTAACATTATTTTATTTCATCCATGATTTTTGAACAATAAATGTTAATAAATAATATAATACTATAGATATGTGAAAATATTTGATTTAAGACTAAAAAATCTTTTATTTATAACATACATTCCCTATATAACGTTCACTCAATTTTAAATTAATAAAACTATAAAATGATTAATTTCCATTTGATAGTTATAGTTATTCCTAAATATTTATGGTCTTTTTAAAGATATCCATCTATTTAATCTATATTACTTTTTTTTAATAACATTTATTTCATTTAATACTCCATTTTTTTGTTTTATTCAATGAACTTAAAATTGATTAATTATTTTCATAATTTACATAAATCATCTTCATAAACTGACATTTTATGAGTTTTGATTTAATTCTAAACTATATCAATTAAATGATATAAGAAATATTAATCATTTGTAATAATATATCATTAACATTAATAATATTAAAAATGAATCCAGAAGAAGTTTTAAAATTTATTGAAGAACATGAAAAAAAAACAAATAATATGATTGATGAAGGTCATGATTTAATTAAAAAAATAAAAGAAATGAATAAAGAAATTTCGTCTGAAATTCAAACACATAATGTTTTAATTTCTAAATTAGATAATAATATGAATATTGCAAATGAAGATTTAAAAAAAAATCAAGTAAAATTGAAGAAATTTTAAAAAAAACATCATCATATACTTTAATTATAGCTATGATAATTCAAGTTATTGTAATAATATTTTTAATATTTATTTAACTAATATCATAAAAAAAAATATTTTCTTTAAATTAAAAACCAAAAAAAGAACTAAAAAGAAACTATTAAAAATATTAAACAAAACATTTTTTAAAATAATAAAAAAATACTATTGGTTATATAATAAATAAAACTATATGTATTAAAAATCAATACCTTCTGCATTAATATCATTCTTAGCAAATTGTAATAATATTTTCATTATTATAATTTTAAACAAAATTCTGAGTTTTTGAAAATCTTCTTTACAAATAAACAAATATACTAAAAAGAAAGAAATCTAAAATTTATTTAATTTTATCTTTAGTTAAATATTTCAAATAAAATAACCCTGATATTGTTATTAATAAAAAATACTTTATGTTTTGAATTTCAAATAAAAGTTAAAAAAATAATTAAATAAAAATAACAACAATAATTTAAAAGTTAGCAAAAGAATAAATTGAATAAAAGAATAATGGTTTATTCTTAATTATTCAAAATTATGAAGGAAAAAATTATAAAAAATTAATTCTTAATTTATTATATTATAGAAAATATATAATATAATATTTAATTATTCATTTTCCTTTGATTTCATTTGATTAATTTTATTTTGCAACTTTTGAATATCTTCATCTTTAGTTTTCTCAGAAAAAATTTCATCTATTTGAACAGGAATCATTTTAATATTTATATGTTCATGATCTAATAAATTAGTAATAAAAAAAGCAGTTAATCTTGCAAGTCTAGTCTTATTTTCTTTTTTTTTTTCATTTTTATAATTTTCAATAATATGTTTTAAATAAGTGGTAATAAATGCTTCAGGCATTTCAACTTTTTGTATAATTTTATTAGCAACTTTCATAGAATTTACAGTCCAAGTATTTTCTAAAAATAAAGTTAAATAATCTTCAAAACCATTGTGATTAGAAATTTTTAATAATATTTGTGTAGCTAAATCATCATTTTTTTCAATTAAATTCATTAAACATTCAGGCTTATAATTAATTTCTTTTAAAATATTAGGATTTTCACCTATTGTTTCTAAAATATAATTAATTTGTTCCTCACTTAAACTTTTATTTTTTAAAGGTCTATTAATTAAATTATTCAAAGTTTCTTGTAAAGGACTCATAGTGAAATCCCAAATAAAATCATATTTTAAAGTAGGTAATATCCACATTGGTTCATCCTCATAAAAAGGGTAATTTGAATTTGGATAATAAGTCAAAAAATTGGGTTCAAAGTAATTATATGATATTTCTTCAGGAGACAACTGTTTAAGGTCAAATAAAGGTAAATTTTCTGGTGATTTTTCTATATTATTCATTCCATTATTATTATCATATATAACTGGTCTTATCCAATCATTTATTTCTTTTGATATTTTTTCTTTTGTTGTATTATAATTTTTCCATAATTGCTCTATATCAGGTAATTTTATTTCTTCGTTGTTTTGGTTATTTTCCATAAAATCTTTTATTGTCATTTTTGAATATGTAAAATTTAAATCTAATAAATCTGAAAGTAATTTCCTTTCTGCATTTATTTTTGAATTTTCTAATGATTCTAATAATATTGGAATGAATGGAGTTGTTGGATTTGACTCTTGACGATAAATATCGTAAAACAAATAAAAAGATGTTAATCTTTGAACTAAATTTAATAAATTCTCTTTTATTAAATACCATAATGTTATACATACTTTAAATTGGTCTGATTTAGAATAAGCTTTTTGGAAATTTGATGAAATAGATTCAAATGTTTTAGTTTCATCACTTATTATTGAGTATAAGTTTGATAAATCATTTGGTGATAACATATTTATGGTTTATTATAATATTATGATTTATTTTTTAATTTTAAGAATTCTGGAAAAATATTAAAATAATAAAAATATAAAGAACAAATAAAAATTAAATTAAATGAAAATATTATTTCTTAAAAAACTTGTATATTTGAATAATTAGTTGAATAAACAGAAATTTTATTTAATTCTTTCTCTAATATTTGTTTACAAGAAAATGAAGAAAATAAAAATGAAAATGATATGTAAAGAAATAATTACTTCAAATGATATTAAGGATATTTTATGGGAATAAATAATTAAAATAAACAATTATTAATATTTGAATTATACAAATAAATTATTGAAATATTAGAATTTTTATTCTTTTGTAGAAATATTTTTTAAATTTTTTTGTGAGGTTAGTTCTGACAAATAAAAAAATGAGCTAAATCTTCCAAATATTGAAGATGATTATAATGTTATAAAAAGCAAATTAATTACATTCATTAAATTCTTTAAATATATTTCCTGGTTAAATTCCTAATTATAAACAATTATACTATATTATAAATTACGCCAAATTATTTATTTTTATTTACTTAATTATCAATTTTCCCAAAATTATACAATTATTATAATAACTGATGACTAATTATATAACAAATTTAATATAAAAATATAAAATATACATAAAATTGTTGATAAATTTTATATCAAATAATTTACTAATCTTATTATATTATTATCACTCACAATATTTATAATTCAAATTTTTTCATTCAGAGTTCTGGATGACATTTTTTAAAGATAATTTTTTACATTATGTATAAATAAAAAAAAATTTACCTCATATAATAGTATATATTAAATTATATAATGTAAAAAAGATAAAATAGGAATGAAGTAAAGAATATAATAAATATTTTTAAAATAGAGAGCAAATTTATAAATGAAGTTTTTTATTTCTAATTTATAAAGATAATTAAGGTAATCTAAGGAAAAATATGATAATATATTTGAAACAAATCAAATAAAACAATTTATTTTATTTCATCAAATAAAATATTCTTTTGAAAATTTTTAATAAAAATCAATAAATATAAGTTATAAAAAATTTATGGGTTAGGAAAAATGAGGATTTTAAAGATAAATAATTCTGATAATTAAAGATTATTTATACTAATTTTTTTGTTTTTCATAGATTAATACATGTAAACTATTACTGCAAAATTCCATAGCATTTATTATTTCGACATTTAAAACATTGAATTTCATCCAGAATTAATATCATTTATAAATCAATCAAATATAAAATTAAAAAAGTAATGATATTTAAATTCATCTCTTTATTTTTATATATTGTTTTATTTAGTCAAGTTAATAATGAATTTGAAATAAAAGTAAAAACTTTAAAAACAAAATTTAAAGAATGTTATCTTCCCTTTATGATTTATTTTGATTATAAATCATTAAATACTAATAAAAAAAACCATTTATTAAAAAGATTAAATTCAGATTAAATCAAATAAAAAAAATTTTTTTTCAAATATTAAGTATAAGAGAAATAAATATAATTAAATCTCCTTTAGAACCAAATAAATTCTGTGAACAAAAAATACAAAAATTTGATAGAAAAATTTTAAAGGGAATAAAAGAGTTCTAATAATTTATCCAATATTAGAAAGAAAACAAAATGAAAATAAAATTATAAGTAGTAAAGAATGTGCATTTGATATGGGAAATCATCGACCAATTATTGCAAAATTATCAATCGCTGAAAAAATTACTTTTAATGAAAATATTTTATTAGATAAAAATTTTATTAATATGATTCATGAAATAATTCATATTTTAGGATTCCAAACACAATATTTTAAAAAAAAAATATATTAAAACGTTCTTCAAGAATATATTTTTATTCCTTAAATAATATAAATGAAAAAAACAATAATCTATGGTTTCCGTTGAGATTGAAATTTCCACAATCTGATTTAAAAATAAAAAATGAAATAATGTCAGAAATGAGTGCAGATAGAAGTCTTATTTTTTCATCTGAAACTTTATCTATTTTACAAAGATTAAATTGGTATCAAATCAATTTATCTTTATGTGGTTTATCACTAAAAGGAGACTTTGATTATTTAAGATTTGCAATTGAAATATATATCACTAAAAATATAAATGGTGATTATAATTTAATTCGAATTATTTTAATGGAAAACATTTTTTGAATAAATTTAATATATGGGAAAGCTCTGTTCCTCAAATGAAAAAACCTCAAATAATTAATTTATTATCTCCTAAAAAAAAAGGAAACTGTAAAAATCCTCAAAGAACAATATTTTTATATTATCCAAAATATTTATATTTATCAAATGATTTACAAGGATTTAATGTAAATCCTTATAAAATAAAAAATAAAAATATGACAGTATATTTTACATATGTAGTAACAAATTACTATGATCATCCTCCAGTTGTGAAAGTAATGTATTATAATAACATTACAAATCATCGAAATACTTTTATGACTAATTATTTACATTATGCATTTGATGAAATGAAATTACCAGAAATATTAGGTTCTTTTGGAAAATATCAAGTAACAAATACAATATTAAATTCAACTGTTTTTTTTGACAATAAAGCAATTTTATTTTATTATTATAGAAAGTTTTCAGAAAAATATCCAAATGATTATAATTTTCATCCTGAATCTTATTTACTTCCATATGATAAAGAAATTATATTGAAAAAATTTCAAAATTATAAGCAAACAGAAAATGATTTATGGATATATAAACCACCAAACGGATTACAAGGAAAAGGAATCAAATTTATGCAAACAAGTGAGGATTTTTTAAAATATTCTTTTATTAATAAATATATTTCGAATCCTCATCTTTTAAATGGAAAAAAATATCATTTGAGATTATATCTTATTGTTACTGGGGTTTTACCTTTAAAAGTTTATATGCATAATAGAGGACAAGTTATGAGAGCATTCACTAATTACTCTTCCAATTTAAAACAAGTTGGAAGACGTACTTCTACGATAACTAATGCTCATGCTAATATTAATCTGAAAGGATATAATCCTAATGTAGGTTTTGATTCTGAAGAAGGAAGTCATTGGAGTTTAAATTTATTAAACCAATATATTACTAAAAGGAATGGAAATTGGAATAAAATATGGGAAGAAATTAAAGACATTTGTTTCAAAACATTTTTAATAAATTATGATAAAATCCAAAAAAGATATTTAGAAGAATTTAAAAATTTAAGAAGTAATAATATTGCACATAGATATGGATTTGATATTATGATTGACGACAATTTGAGACCTTGGTTACTTGAAGTTAATTCTAGACCAGCTATGATATTTTATAATCAAATTAATGTGTATAATAAATTACAAGTCCAAGCTGATCAACTTAATATAATTGGAATGGTACCTTTTAATCATTATACTCAAGAACCTTTAGATAAAGAAATGAGTTATAAAGATAAAATTGATGAAGGTGTTCAACTTTCTATTTGTGAATTTGAAAGACCACATGGAGGATTAGAAAGAATTTTTCCTGTTAAAAAAACATTAAATTATTATAAACAATTTATTGAATATCATGATGAATATAATAAAGCTCTTTGGGATTTCATTGAAAATAATGAAATTTAAAAAATAATTTTAATAATTTTTATTGATTCACAAATTTTAAATTCTGGATTTAAACTTTTATTATATAAAAATTAAGTATATTGAGTAAAAAATATCAATCATTCCTTGATATGATTAAAGGAATAAAATATTAACCAAATAAATCAATAAAAAAATAATGTCATTACTTTTTAATATTTCATCAACTCGATTATTTCCTTTTTTCAAAATAATTTGTAAGTTCAATAATTTCAAATTATTGTTTTGACTTTATTTTTTTACTCAATAAAATATTTAAAGTAAGAAAATAAACAAATAATTTCTTTTTTGAATGTATTTTTTATATTTTTTAAAATATATTTTTTACAATAACATCTAAGGAAGAACAAATAATTCCATAGAACATGATTTTAATAAATAATGTAATTATTCAAATAAAAGTTTATTTCAATTATTCAACTTGTAAAGCACCAAAATTTGTTTCCATTTTTTTGAATATCACTTCCCTTTTTTCGATTTTCAATGATATCCATCAAAAAATTATGAAAAATGATTAAAATCTATTAAAATAAAATAGTAAATATTTTTTTAATCAATTAATAAACTATAAATCAATTAAAATAAATAATTATAATTATCAAAAAATTAATTAACTTTTCAAATTTTTTTCAATTAATGAAATATTAGAATATAATTAAATTTAATTTAATCAGTAAAGTTCAATAAAAAATTGAAAATAATATTATAATATTTAATTATAATTCTGATATAAAATTAAGTTAAGTTTTTATAAGAATAATTATTATTGAGACAAATAATTTGGCTCTTAAAAAATATATTTAAATATCTTTATATAATATATTAAGATTGTAAATTATAATATAAATCCACTTTTGCTTGTCTTTCATTATTACTTTTCTTATTTTTGATACAATAGTTGAGACCAAAATAAAAAATAAAAATTAATAGTTTGAATAAACAATTAATTAAATAAAATGTGGAATAAAGAAGAAAGAATATTTGATTATCAAAATCAATAAAATAAATTTAAAAACAACAATGAAAAATCTTAGAGTGAATATTAGGGATAAGACATCTAAATATTTTTAAAATTAAATTTTTTTTATTATATAAAAGATACTGATTTCTTCAATTGAGTTCTTTATATATTTGTTGTCAAAACAAAGATTATTTCATTTTATGTTTAAATTCATTTACAGTGATTAATTATTTTGAGTAAAACTTTATTTTTTTTAATAAATAATTTATTTGTTTAATCTTATTTAATTATTTAATTTAATTAATTGAATTCATTGAGATTTATATTTTTACCTTCCTTTATATATCTATTTTTTATTTTATCGAATTTTTAAAATTAATAATGATGGAATATATTATATCATTTGATAATAGGTGTTATAATGAAAGATTTGATTCAAATAAATAAATTTTAACCAATGATATTAATTTTATTCAATATCTTAAATAATGACATAGCTAAATAATCCAGATTTATCAAATAGAACAGTTACAGAATTTCAATTAAATAAAAAATTGGATATAATATAAAAGTGTATATAATG
>JAEEGI010017818.1_pt1 | contig 14507 bp, 9 predicted proteins | sample 8958751 | NCBI WGS metagenome assembly JAEEGI01 (sample SAMN16246545, study PRJNA631951) | gut metagenome | biome: gut microbiome; feature: rumen; material: KS-attached | host: Bos | place: Iran: Karaj | collected 2018-10
AAACGCCTGACATATTTTAAGAATGCGAGTGGCGGCAAACGACGAAACGGAGAATGCGGATGGCAAAAGTTGATTTTAGAACATTTCTTTCTAATCGGATAAAAGAAGGCCGCCCTGTTTTTTCGGACGGCGGAATGGGAACGATGATTCAAGCATCCGGCGTTACGGACTACAAGATTCCCGAAGAGTTGAATTTTACGCATCCTGATGTGATAAAAAACATCCATCTGCAATATCTTAAGGCAGGATCTGATTTTATAACGACAAACACGTTCGGCGCGACACCGATAAAAATGCACGGCGCACAGTTTTCTGCAGGCGACGCGATTCGTAAGGCGGTTTCGCTTGTGCGCAACGCGATAGATGAGTATCAGCGCGAATGCGGTACTGGTAGCAGTGTTGCCGGAGCTTGTGCGGACGGACAATGCGGGGCAGTCAGTCCCAAGTTCGTTGCGCTCGACATCGGACCTAGCGGCAAACTGATAGAGCCGGCAGGAACGATGACCTTCGACGAAGCATACACTTCTTATGCGCAGGCCGCCACCGCAGGCGAAAAAGCAGGCGCAGACCTTGCCATTATCGAGACGATGAGCGACCTTTACGAAGTTAAGGCCGCAGTCCTTGCCGTCAAAGAAAACACTTCTCTGCCTATTATCGCATCTATCACGTTTCAGGATAATTTACGGACACTTTCCGGCGCGGATGTTCTTACGGCCGTAACATATATGGAAGCTCTTGGCGTTGATGCAGTCGGCATGAACTGCGGCGTAAGCCTTGCGGTGGCGGAAAAACTTGCGTCGCTTTTTGCGGCGGAAGCATCCATTCCAGTTATAATGCAGCCGAACGCAGGATTACCGCAGCTTGAAAACGGAAAAACTGTTTTCAAAGTGCTTCCGCCGGAATTTGCCGCTTCTCAGCTGACAAACTACAAAGCTGGCGTGAGCATTCTGGGCGGCTGTTGCGGCACGACCCCGGCGCACATCGCCGCAATGGTGCAAGCTGTCGCGGAGTGCTCTAGAGCTTCGAGGTGCGCGCCATCACGTGAGCACGCAACCTGCGTCTGCTCCGGTAGCACGACAGTCCGCATCGGTGGCAGCGCCGGGGCAGTCATCGTCGGCGAGCGCATAAACCCCACCGGCAAAAAGAAATGCAAAGAAGCCCTGCTTTCCGGCGACACCCAGTTCATCCTCGACGAAGCCGAAAAGCAGCTTGCAGCAGGCGCGCACGTACTCGATGTAAACGTCGGACTTCCCGGAATAGACGAAAAACAAGTAATGTCCGACACCGTTTTCCTGCTGCAAAAAACATTCACTTGTCCGCTCCAAATCGATTCAAGCGAAAGTGACGTTCTTGCCGCCGCAATGCGCCGTTACAACGGAAAACCGCTCGTAAACTCGGTCAACGGAAAGCAGAAAACAATGGACGCGGTTTTCCCGCTCATTCAAAAATACGGCGGCAGCGTTGTCGCGCTCTGCCTTGATGAAAGCGGCATTCCCCCAACAGCGGAAGGTCGCCTGGCCATCGCTGAAAAAATCGTAGCGGAAGCCGCTAAGTACGGCATAAAACGCGAGGATATCTTCATAGATATGTTGACACTGACTGTTTCTTCGCAGCAAAAAGAAGCCGCGGAAACGATACGCGGCATAAGGCTTTTAAAAACTTCGCCAGAAACGAAAGGCGTAAAAACAATACTCGGTGTTTCTAACATATCATTCGGGCTACCACGGCGCGACATCATAAACTCGCACTTTTTCAGCATGGCATTGAGCGCGGGACTCGACGCGTGCATAATCAATCCGCTTTCGCAGCCTATGCTCGACTCTTACCGCACGTACAGAGCCGTCTACGCCTTTGACGAAAACTGCATGGAGTACATAGACGCTTATGCAGGAACAGTCGCACCAAGCGCAACGACGCAAACCGCGCAAAACCCGAATGCCGGCGCCCCTGCGACGGGAAATGCGCCTCAAAACACGACGAATCCCGCGCAAACTGGAACCGGCGCAAACGCGACCGCGCCACAAACTGAACAAACTACCGCGTCATCGCCCTTGTTCCAAGCCATCGTTAAAGGCTACCCCGAAAAAGCCGAAGCAGAAGCCGCGAAGCTTCTTGAAACGCTTTCCCCTATGGACATCGTTAACAACTACATCGTCCCCGCGCTCGACAACGTAGGTGATGACTACGCTTCCGGCAAAAAGTTCCTGCCACAGCTGCTCCTTAGCGCGGACACAGTTTCAAAAGTCTTCACGCTACTAAAAAAACACATCGCCGCAAACTCCGCAAACAACCCGGACTCACAAAAAAGCAACGGACGTGTCCTCATGGCGACCGTACAGGGCGATATCCACGACATCGGCAAAAACATCGTCTCCGCCATGCTAGAAAACTATGGCTTCGAAGTAATCGACCTCGGCAAAGACGTTGCCCCTGAAACAATCATAAAAACCGCGCTCGAAAAAGACATAAAGCTTATCGGGCTTAGCGCACTGATGACAACAACCGTCCTCAGCATGGAAAATACAATCAGGATGCTTCGCGAAACAGAAAAACAGCAGGCGGAACTCGGCAAAGACATCAAGTTCGTAATAATCGCAGGCGGAGCCGTCCTAACGCCAGAGTACGCTACAAAAATCGGTGCCGACTATTACGGAAAAGATGCGATGACCACAGTCGCCATCGCAAAGAAGGTTCTTCTAAATGAATAATGCACAAAACAACACAGAGACAAAGCTTCATTCGTTCAAAGAATACAACGCACTGAAAACTTACCTTTATCTTTGGTTCTGTCCGCGCACATTTATTCCGCTGATGAAATGCGTTCACACAGCCCTGCGTAAGTTCTTCATGCTCCAGTTCAGCGTTAAACTCAAAATCCGCAAAATCCCGGTCGTCAAAGTCGACAATGAACTTGATAAAACAGTTCCATTCGTACCGGAAAGAATCTCCACATACCTCGATTTTATCCATTCGCTCGCCCGCCCGCTCGGCTTCTGCCTTACACGGTTCAACCGGAAAGAACGCGCCAAAATTGCCGCCGATGTCCTCACCGAGCTCAGGAACTGCTATGAAATCGCCTATCATATCTATTCGTTCAGCATGTCCACGACCGACCGCCCTAAATACAACAAAGACAGGCATTTCCGCCTTATCCACGCGCTTGACCCGCATCTTATGTGCGTACCAAGCCTGCACGTTTCCATAATGATTATGGCATGGATTTTCTATCGGGAGATTTTCAATACCCCGACTTTCAACGATGAAGAAAAAAATTTCTACACGAACCAGATTTTCGGCTCCGCAAAAGCCATTACAGAGACCGTCCTGTATGTAAAACAACACAGCGTCAACTGCATTCCGGCGGCAATCTACATGATGACGATAATGCTCAAAGACCGCTTCACCCTTAACGATGCAGTATATTTCATCGACAACTTGTTCAAAGAAAGCACGGATATCCCGCAGCAGGACAAAGAAAGAATCCACTCGCACATACACATCACGTTCGAAAAATTCCTTCTTGAAAACTGCTCGGAAGAAGACTGGACCGTTCCTGTAAAACGCTGGCTTACCACCTACAAAGCAAGCTGAGATATACTCTTACGGCCAAAAATCATCGTCAGAAGGCTCTTCTACGCCCTCAACCAAAACCGATATTTGCGTTATTTTTTCGTCCGCGTCAAAATAAAAACCAATTACTGTACTGGCGTAAAAAGTTTCCTGCCCATCATCAAAAAAGTCTTTCACATGAAGGTTCGCCCAATAATCAACATAGTCTCCGTCTTTTAACACTCTCCACGGCTCTCCAAGCAACGCATACACGTCTTTTTTCGTCATGCCGATTTTTAGCGAAGCCCCGCCCAAGAGCTCGTTGTTCACAAAAAATGCATTCGGTCCAAAAACCGTGTTTCCCTTATAAAGCTTTTCGTCATCGTCAATCATCTCGTAATTCTTTCTGATGAACTCTTTCTTTTCGTGCAGATAATTCAATAGGCTCTGATAAGCAGCCGAATAATCCGGTTCCGAAAGAGGCATTTCCGATTCTGCCGACTCCTCCGAAACATCAAAGACGCCAACATCCTTCCGTAAAATTTCAATTTTGTGGGTTTCTTCTTCGTTTATCGGGTTTAAATCGTCATCAAACTCGCACTCGTAATAGTCCTCTTGCAAAATCAGATTCTTTTCCTTATCGAATTTTATGACGATAGAACCGCCTATGCCGCCTCTGCCACCAATTTCGTAGCTGAAAAGGATTTTTTTATACACGTCATTCAGTTTCACATCAACTTCATTTTGGCTGAACATCGGATAATTAGTCTTAACGTGGAACGTAAAGTTGTCCCGATACTCTATCGATACGTTGTATATGCCTGTTTCATTCACATAAACGCCTTCAATCTTCTCGATTATTTTGCTATAGTTCCCGGCGTTCTCAGCCATTTCCTGCGAGCCGCTTTCTGTGCGGACGATTTTTTCTTTCGTATCCTTTTCTGTCGCGCAGCCCGCTGCGAGCAGCAGAATTGCAATTCCAAGAACAAATACTTTTTTCATACGATATCTCCTAACTCTCAGTGCAATTATAACTCACCAAAAATTATACGTAAATATAGGAAGGGGTGGGGAGCGACCCCACTACATCTTGTCTTTTCCATCGAAAAACGATAATATAGCGTCAGTTAGTTGCAAAGTTCAACTAACATAACTCGGAATCATTGCGCAAACCCGCACGCATAACAAACGCACCGTGCACCGATTTGCCGCAAACCACAAGGAGCCACCATGATTCACCCATCATATTTCGCTGAAAAAGCCAAACAAGACGCAATTCTTAACCGCAAGAACAACATAGACAAATCATTTTACAACGGGATTTTCTCGCGCTACGAGTTCCCGGTGCTTACGCGCGAAAGCGTGCCCCTTTTCTGGCGGTACGACCTTAATGCCGAAACAAACCCTCATTTTATGGAGCGGCTTGGCATAAACGCAGTTTTCAACGCTGGCGCGATTGAGCTTAACGGAAAGTTCTACATCGTTGCCAGGGTCGAAGGCGCCGACCGTAAATCTTTCTTCGCAGTAGCCGAAAGCGACAGCCCTGTAGACGGTTTCCGTTTCCACGACTACCCTGTGCAGCTTCCCGACACGGAGCCTAACGAAACGAATGTATACGACATGCGGCTTACAAAGCACGAGGACGGCTGGATTTACGGCGTTTTCTGCTCAGAAAGCAAGGATACTTCATCAAAAGACCTTTCAGCCGCTGTCGCCGCCGCCGGCATTGTCCGCACAAAAGACCTTGAACACTGGGAACGCTTACCCGACCTTAAGACACTCAACTCTCCGCAGCAGCGCAACGTCGTTCTTCACCCAGAGTTCGTTAAAGGAAAATACGCGTTCTACACCCGTCCTATGGACGACTTTATTGAAACTGGTTCCGGCGGCGGCATAGGCTTCGGGCTTTGCGACGACATTACACATGCCGTCATCAATGAGGAGATAATCACGAGCGCGCGCAAATACCACACAATAACAGAATCGAAAAACGGAGCTGGTGCTGTGCCAATTAAAACTGACAAAGGCTGGATTCACATTGCGCACGGTGTCCGCAATACAGCCGCGGGGCTCAGATACGTTATATATGCTTTTGCAACATCATTGGACGACCCTTCAAAAGTGATTGCGGAACCGGGCGGACTCCTTATCGGGCCGAGGGGCTGGGAGCGGGTCGGCGACGTTTCCAACGTCGTTTTCACGAACGGCGCTATCGCTCGTGAAAACGGCGATGTTTTCATCTATTACGCGGCGAGCGATACCCGGCTTCATGTAGCTTCTACGACAATCGAAAAGCTTAAGGACTACGTGTTCAACACGCCTGCCGACCCGCTCCGCTCCGTAAAGTGCGTGGAGCAGCGGTGCGCGCTCATAAAAAAGAACTTGGAGTTATTGCGCGCGGGCAAATAACACTCGCAGCGTAGGCGCAAAGCCGCGCATAACGAGCGCACAGCGCGCACGAAACTCAAGCATCGCAGGGCGCGAATCTGTAAAAAACGCGAACACTTCGCACGCAAAACGGGCGAAAACCTCACGAAAATCGTCAATACTCCGAATTTCTTAACAAATTCTTAAATTTTTTATAAATTTTTTGGAAAAATGTCGAAATTGGAGTATATGGAGATTTCAAAGAATCGAAAAACAGTATATAGTTATAATATGCGTATTTTCCGCATTTCGAAAAAGAAGATTATTTCTCTTTCAATTCTGGCAATTCTCGTATTTATCTGTATACTTGCGGGTTGTAGCCATAAGGAAGAATCCTCGACCAAACTGTCGTTCAGTCATCATTGGTTCTGGAAGCAAGGTGCGGAAGACGGCTCCATGCCGGAAGAGCTTCGCCCAGGACAAGGCGTTCCCGATGTTGACAAGAACGGATTCCGTCTTTTGGACGTAGAACAAGAAGATCAGCTAAAAGCACTTCTCCCCGAAGAAAAAGGATATATCTGGATTTATACGGACTTCACAATCCCAGAAGCACTTAAAAATACTTCTATAGGTATTTTTTCCAACCGCATATTATTTTCCGGTGATGTTTTTGTTAACGGACATGAAATCGGACAGCTCGGTTCATTGCCGCCGGATCAGTTCATGGCAGGCTATAAAGCAGGCGGTTTCTACATACCGGATTCTATCCTAAAGGATACTAGCAAACACGTTCTTGCCATAAAAATATGGGTTGAAGGCGTAGGAAGCGTTCCTACCACAATCTATTTGGACAGTTACGATAAAGTTTCTTACGAAGCTGCAAAAACAACATTCCTTTGCTCAACAATAAACTTTTCATTTTCTTTCTCGCTTGTAATTATCGCAATTCTATACTTATTCCTGTATTCCCAGCGTAAATTCAAGGAATATCTGCTTCACGCAATGCTCAACTTGTGCTCCGCAGTGTTCCTGTCGCCGTTCTTTCAGGATCAGTTCAGCTTTTTGAAGGGCTTTTTCCCATCCTACCTTGTTTTCAGCAAGTTCTTCTATGCCATACCGGCTTATATATCTACTTATTTTGCATCTTCGTATATACGCGAATTCCTGCACGAAACTGACTCAAAGAGCCTTAAAATAACAAGACTTGTAATACTTATCCTTCCAATAATAATAACACTGGCTATTCCTGAGCTTGTAACTCTGCTTCATGCACAGTCTGTTCTTATTCTTTTCATAAGCGCACAGATATACTTCGGCGTAGAATCGGTCTGCAAGTCACTTATCCGCCAAAAGAAGGAAGTCTACGTTCTTATTGCAGGTTTTTCTCCGGTTCTTGTCGCAATTCCAATTGATTTGCTTGTTCATTCCATCCTGCACCTTGATAATTGGCCGTTTATAACAATTTTTGGATGGCAGGGCGTTATTCTTGCGTTCATATTCATTCTTTCAATCCGCTACAACGAGATTTTCAAACGCGTTGAGTATTTGAACTCTTACTTAGAGCAGGAGATTGATGAACGAACTCACAGGCTTACCGAATCGAATGAGAAACTAGAGGCTGAAAGACGGCAGGCACAAGCCGACCTGAACTTTGCCGTCCACGTTCAGGAAGCATTCTTCAAGCAACCCGACTTTACGTTAAACGGTTGGGATTTTGCCATGACATCTATGCCAGCTTCTGGTATTTCCGGCGATATGTTCGACGTATACCATGTCGGTACTGTTCTTGAAGGAATGTCACTTTTCGACGTTTCGGGTCACGGTATTGCCGCCGGCCTTGTCACAATGCTCTGTAAGAACATAATCGGCCAGACGTTCCGCGACGGCCTTTACAGCGGAGAAACCCACGAAGACCTTGGTGTCGTTATGGAAAACATAAACCGTGGCGTCATCACTGCAAAAGGCGACATTGAAAACTATCTTACTGGTGTTGTTCTTAGGCTCGACAATGCTCTGGAAGGCGAGACATGCCACGCGGAACTCACAAACGCAGGAAGCCCTGTTCCGCTGCTTTACGTGAGCGAAACGCAGAAATGCGTTGAAATAAAAACGCGTACACCGTCAACACAATATGGTATGATTGGTATACGTGGACTTGAAGTATCGTTCCCGTCACAGCAGTTTGAAATTGCCCCGGAAGACGCTCTCGTGCTTTACACAGACGGCATAATAGAAGCTGTCAACAGTGAAGGCGAGCAGTTCGGGCGCGAACGGCTTTCAAAAGCAATTGAAGAAGCCGGTTCCGTTTCAGCAAGCGCAAAACTCAACTACATCCTTAAAAAGCTCAAGACGTTTGCAGGCGAAGTTCCGTACGATGACGACATTACGCTGATTGTCCTTCAGCGCAAGAGAAACATGTCTGACGATATCGATTCGCTCGTTGCTAATCTGTAATTTACGTATTTTCATTTTTTTCTCGTTTTTTTTTCTATTTTGTGATATTCTATATTTATCGGTGAAAAAGAGTGTCGCTTACGCGATAGGAGGAAAAAGTGAAAAACCTGGAAATTGGGCAGGAAATACAGACTAAAATCGTTGCAGTCACGGATGATTGCGTTTTTCTGGATCTAAATACAAAAAGCGAAGGCGTTCTGGACATTGCGGATGTCACTGATGAAAATGGAAAAATAACAGTCAAAGAAGGCGATACAATAAAAGTTTACTTTCTTGGAGACCAGCGCGGTGAAATGCGTTTCACCACAAAAATAGCCGGCGATAAAGCGGATAAAACGCTTCTTGAAAATGCTTGGAAAAGCGGAATTCCGGTTGAAGGTCATGTTGAGAAAGAGATAAAAGGCGGATTTGAAGTAAAAATCGGCGACAGCCGTGCGTTCTGCCCATATTCACAGATGGGTTTCAAACAGAAAGAAGAGCCTGCGTTCTTCATCGGAAAAACGATGACGTTCCGCATTCAGGAGTATAAAGAGAACGGCAGGAACATTCTTGTTTCTAACCGCGCCGTAGAAGAAGCAAAATACAACGAATACAAAGAAACGCTTAAGCAAAAGCTTAAAACAGGCATGACGGTAAAAGGAAAAGTTCTTTCACTGCAAAGCTACGGTGCTTTCGTTGAAATAGAAGGATTCAAAGCTCTTCTTCCAATTTCAGAAATTTCTCGCTCACGCATAGAAGATATCAGCACAGTTTTGTCCGTAGGACAGGAAATTGAAGCATCCATAATCCGCATAGACTGGCCGAACGAGCGCATTTCACTGAGTATGAAAGCGTTGCTTGCCGACCCGTGGAGTACTGTGACAGAACGGTACAAGCCGGAACAAAAGCTTACAGGAACTATATCGCGTATAGCTGATTTCGGACTGTTCGTAAACTTGGAGCCGGGAATAGACGGGCTTTTGCATATTTCAGAAATTGAAGATGCGGACAGGAAGACAAACTTGCGTAAAGTCTATAAAACTGGAACAGATATTGCAGTTGCAATAAAAGAAGTTGATGCGGAAAACCGCCGCATTTCGCTGCGTCCGGCGACTACAAAGAAGCAGGATAATTCCGCGGAGGAATTCCTTGCAAAGCAGGACGAGTCGGAAGGAGAAACATACAATCCTTTCGCCGCGCTTCTTAAAAAGAAATAAATACTTTCAGAAAAAAAAGCTGCCTTCGAAGGCAGCTTTTTTAGTCTGGTAAAAAACCGTTAAAACTCGTATTCGAATGAATACGCTTCTTCTTCCAAAGCTTTTATGTGCGCTGCGATGCTATTTGAATCAGTAAGCTCCATAATTGTTTCAAGCTGTGACGGCGAAAAATACATCGTCATTTTTGGTGAATATACATCAGACTGATCATTGGCCAATCCAGAATCAAGGAACATGCTGAAATATGGCTTTCCGCCGATTATCTCATAATTAAAGCGTGTTTTTACATCTGCATTGTAGCTGTAGCCAAAAACACCCCAAGCAATGCCTGTTTTCGTCATACCGTATGCATTATCTTTCGTCGGTTCATGGTTTTTGTCAAAATGACCGGAGTTATAATCGTCCATGTACAAGCCTACACATCTTTCGAACTCGGCACAGTTTTCCGCATTCATCATCAGCGCAATTTTGTTTATATGGCGGGAAAAATGGATTTCTATCTTATTTGTGCGGGGAACACAATATAAAGTCATTTCGCACGGAGTAACATCATCTCCGTCTTTCCATACACTAATTGCATCACCAAGTTCAAATGGAGAAAAATCACCGAGCGTCGTAAGATACGGAGATTCTTTCTCCGTTTTTTTTGTAGTTGTGGCACATCCTGCCAAAAGGAAAAAAGCGCTCAAAACGCAGAAAAACAATATTGATTTTTTCATAGATAATAAACTCCTTGTTTTTAAACTCTCAAAAGCAATCTCGAAAAAACGCCACGGCGAGTTTTTCAAGATGTCCTATATAACTTAACATTTTTGGCGTAAAAAAGATACACTAAAAAAACTACTGTTTTTGCCCGGCTTCTACGGCGAGTCTGTCGCACATCTCGTTGTATTTGTTTCCGGCGTGGCCTTTTACCCACCGCCACTCTATATCAAGATGAGAAACAGCATCATCAAGTTCAAGCCACAAATCTTTGTTTTTTACAGGCTCCTTCGTCGAAGTACGCCAACCGTTCTTTTTCCAGTTTTTTATCCACGTCTGGATGCCGTTCTTAACATATTGGCTGTCCGAAACAACGCAAACTTTACGGTTCCGCCAGTGTCTGTCGTCAACGATTGCTTCAAGGGCCTCTATCGCTGCCATAAGCTCCATGCGGTTGTTAGTGGTAAGCTTTTCGCCGCCGCTCATCGGGTATTCCTTGCCGTCCACAATGATTACGGCACCCCAGCCACCGCGACCGGGATTTCCGGAACACGCGCCGTCTGTGTATACGACGATTGGCTCAGCTGTGTTGTCAGGCGCATTTGCCGCGCTTGTTTCGGCACCGACAGAGATAGCTGAGGTTACAGCAGCACCCGCGTTTCCCGCGTTTCCTGCACCCGTGCCACGCACATTCGCGCCAGAACCCGCGCCAGTCGCATTTCTCGCGCCCACGCCGAAACTCGCGCCTGTGCCTGTGACGCTCGCGTTTCCGTCGAAACTCGCGCCCCGCAGCACTTCTTTCGCCTCGAACGGATACAAGATGCCCCATTCAGCGCGGAAAGCGTCCATCATCTGAATAAGGCGCATAGAGTCCGCGTGCGTATGAAGCGGCGACTCTAAAACCGGGCGGTCAGCATCAGGACTGCCGGAAGCTCTAAGGCAGCGTACCACCTCTGCAACCTCGTACTCGTAGCCATTCACACGGAACGGAAGCTTTTTTTGTTCAACAAGGCTGCCGTCGGTATTCAGAACGTTAATCTGCTGCGCGTACCAGAAGCCCGGAATGTGCAGCGTCGCCTTTGACCCGATAATCTTTGCGGACTTAAAGTGGTCGCCCGAACCCGTATCAATTCCGGCAGTCACGACGGCAGAAAAAGCCGATTCCGCAGGAGACGCGAAAAGCTCCCCTGTTTCGCCGCCCGAAAACTCCATGATAATCGACTCGAACGCGTCCACTCCGGCGGCGGTCTTACGGCAGATTGAATGAACCGCAGAACAATTAACGTCAGCAAAAGCCACATTCTGAACGGCAGAAGCCACGGACATCGAATACATCAGCGGATAAATGCCCATATCCAAGAGCGCGCCGCCGGCAAGTTCCGGCTCATAAAGCCTGGAGCCCGGCGCATACGGAATATTGCTGCAAAAATCAGCATAAACAGCCTGAACCGTCCCGATTTCACCACTTTTTATCATCCGCAAAGTCTCTAAATAAACCGGCTGAAGGCGCGTCCAAAGCGCTTCCATAAAGAACATCCCTGTCTGCTTTGAAACTTCAAGCACCTCGCGAAGTTGCGCTGCATTCACGGCCGCAGGCTTTTCGCACAAAACAGCCTTGCCTGCTTTCATCGCTTTTATTGAAAGCTCCGCGTGATTCATGTGCGGAGTAGCTATATAAATTACATCGATTTTTCTGTCTGCCAAAAGCTCGTCGTAGCTTCCGTACGCAACCGGAATATCCCACTTTTCCGCAAAACTCTTCGCTTTATCAATTGAACGTGCAGCGCACGCATAAAGAGCCGCTCCCTCCGTTTTTTTTACAGCCGGAGCAAGACACGACGCGATATTACCGGTTCCAATGAAACCCCAATTAATTGTTTCCATGAACACAATCTATCATTCTAAGCCGGATTTTTCAATTATTTATAAGGATTGATTATATGGGCGTGCGACGCAACCTGTCGGTCACGTCGTCGGGTGTTCCGGGGTTCGCCGTCTAACGCGGCTCATTCCTACGCGGTTCCCGCTCCGGAACAGCCCTCTCGGGCTGCCCCTACACCCCCTCACGCACGCCGACAGCCCACTTCTCCACCGACAACTCCAAATTTTGCGCCGCATGGCTCATAGCATACTCCAGTTCCTGTCCGGCACTTATCTCATACACCAAAAGTTCCGGAAACGCCGCCTCACTTTTTCCGCAAAACACAACAACAGGGATATTTCCGCGCCGCGCAGCAACGGCGGCTTCCCGCGTTTTTTTCACGATGCCGCCAATCGCCTTACCCATAAGACTCTGCTCATCAAAGCGGCCTTCGCCTGTAACAACATAGTCGGCTGTTCCAGCTGCCGCCCCAAAGTTATACAAGCTTAAGATTGTGTCTATTCCACTTCTTAATGTACCGTGCAAACACGAAACACATGCAAAGCCAAGTCCGCCCGCAGCACCCGCTCCGGGAAACTCCGAAAAGTCCTTGCCTGTACTGGATGCTACCACATCAGCAAAATGGCGGCAGCCCGAGTCAAGAAACTTGACCATAGCCGCATCCGCGCCTTTTTGCGGCGCATAAACAGCCGAACAGCCGTTTTCTCCGCAAAGAGGGTTCGTCACGTCACACATCGCGACAATTTCAATTCCGCTCAACTTTTCGAACATCGCAGAAAAATCGCAAGATAAAACCTTGCCAAGCGTCCCGCCTGTCGGTACGAATGCGCCGCAATCCGAATCGCCAAAAACAGCTCCAAGAGCTGCCATCATCCCTGCACCGCAGTCATTCGTGCTGCTCCCCCCAAGCGTCAGAATCAGCTTTTTCGCACCGCGCTCCAAAGCATACTCTATCATCTCGCCAACGCCGAACGTCGTCGTCAAACACGGATTTTTCTTCTCGCCCACAGACGGCAATCCCATTGCCTCCGCAGTTTCAATCACTGCAGTTTTTACAGAAGTTTCATCACCATCAACAAATCCGACGCGCACCGTCCGTTTTTCGTCAACGAACGCACCAGTAACTTCTATCTTTTCTGTATATCCGCCAAGAACAGAAAGAATACTGTCCATCGTACCCTCGCCGCCGTCGGCTATCGGCATTTTCAGGATATCCGCATCAGGAATCACCTTCCGTATACCGCGTTCTGCCACGTCACAAAATTCTGTCGCCGTCAAGCTGCCCTTAAATGAATCGGGCACTATCAAAATCCGCATAGCATAAGTATAGCAAGGCGAAGCGCAACGCGCAAACATTTTTCTTTTGTAAAATCCAAATTTCAGTGGTAGAATAACAAGTATGCGTGCGCTGAACTGCGGCACGAATTAACAAAACCACAAAACCGGAGTGACCATGAAAACAAGAAGCTCATTGATTGTCTTAATCTGCCTTACTGTAGCGATTTTCGCATGTATGTTCATTGCAAACGGAATTCAAACCGCATGGGGCGATGTAAGCGTTGAAGCCGTTAAATACACATTTACCGACAGCAACGGAAAGACGCAGTATCTTACAGGAAAACTGTACAAGCCCGTGACCGCAACAGCGGCGAATCCCGCACCGGCTGTGCTAATGCTTCATGGCTACCAGAATGATAAAGAAACGAATGATGCTTATTCCATAGAGCTTTCGCGACGCGGAATTGTCGTGCTTTCTTTGGACGAGTACGGTCACGGATGGACGACGGCAGGCTTGACCGAACGCGGCTGGACGAACCACAAAGTCACCGTAAACTACGGTGAGGACAGCGAAGAAGCCGGCACATATAAAAAGCTCGGGAGCGGCGGCGCAATACGCTACAAAATAATGATGAACTTCTCGAACCTTTCGTTCTTCAAGGATAAATACAGCAAAGGCGATGACGGAAGCGTGCTTTACGACAGCTCGATGGGCGGCATAAAAGGTTTCGAGGTTCTTTCCGCTTACGATTTTGTTGACAGCGCGAATATCGGTGTTTCAGGCCATTCAATGGGAACATGGGCAAGTTGGTCTACCGCCGCCGCGTGCCCCGCAAAAGCCGTCGTTCTTCAGTGCGGCGAGCTTTTCTCTAAAGAAGCATACGATGCGAACAAAATCAGCTTCAACAACGTGTTGCTTTTGCAGGCAAAATACGATGAGTTCAACTACTTCCGCGACTACGAGAACACCGTCACAGACGAACTTATGTCCACAGATTTGCGCAAGGATTTTCTGGGCTATACAGGTGCGACCGCCGAATGGAACAAGACATACGGCTCTTTCTCAGACGGCACGGCAC
>JAEEGI010017820.1_pt1 | contig 14506 bp, 16 predicted proteins | sample 8958751 | NCBI WGS metagenome assembly JAEEGI01 (sample SAMN16246545, study PRJNA631951) | gut metagenome | biome: gut microbiome; feature: rumen; material: KS-attached | host: Bos | place: Iran: Karaj | collected 2018-10
TCCAGTATGTCCCCGAGGTCCCCCAGGAACTTGCCCAGGGACTTCAGCAGCGAGCTGTCTATCGGCATCCTCACGTACTTGCCGTCCACCAGGAACGTTATCTTAGGGATGGGTTCCTCGTACCTCTGCTCCTCTTTGTTGTAGGGGGACACCATCTTCAGGGCCACGAACACGTGCCCCTTCCTGAACGAGAGGATGTTCTCCTTCTTCGTAGGCTTGGAAACAGGCTGTGCGGCTCCGAAGAGCTCCACCGCCTTCTCCTTGATCTCTTGCGTTGTCATTCTCATCAGTCCTGCCGGTTTACCGGCCTTGACGATGATCGCCCGGATCTTCGACCCACAACCGTACCGTTGGGGCCCATCAGCGCAAGCTTCTTATATCAGGATATGAGGCCTAGCGGATTTTACGCAAGTCAATAGCCATACAAATTTCACCCCATTCCGAAATATAGGGGGCATCTGGCTCGCTCGGTTTTTATTCCGGGCAGGCCCACTTTCACTTCTAAAGGGGCGGTGTTCTCCATAGCCAGCGTTCTCATTTTTGACCTTTTTAGGATGTCACTGCCGAGACTCGGAGAAGCCGGCCCCTGCTCACGTAGATGAGGGGCCTGTTAAGAACCTCCGCGGACGGATCGCGCCCCCTGAAGACGGCATTAACGCGACAAAACTTTTCGATAAAGCGAATTTTATATCATTACCTTATATACTATGCTCATAAAAGAGCTCCCTCAGTCGCCTCTGACGCTCCATAGAGCCGTCACGGGCGCCATCCACGAGGCGGCGGACTTCGTCAGGGGTCATCCCGTGGCCCTGGACACGTTCTCGACGGACATGCCCATGGACGCCAGCCTCCTGGCCACCTCCTCGCTCTGGAGCCTCCTGCCCTCAGCCAGCCCCTCGAGGCGGCCCTTCCTCTCGTAGGCCGCGCAGTTCATCCTCAGGTTCTCCTCCTCGTCGAACATCTGCTCGTAAACCCCCATGATCTCGTACCTCCTCGACCAGACGAACTCCCCGACGGCTCCGCAGCCCCTGCAGGCCTCGAAGGCCTCCAGGACCGCGTTCCTGTCGTAATCTGCGTTCCCGGTTATCTTGCTGTCGATTACGCCGCAGACGTCGATGTAGTCCTTCAGGACGCCCCCGGCCGGGACCTCCTCGGAGGGCGAGTCGTCCAGAAGGTCCTCGAAGAGCCCGCCCAGCCTCGTGACGCGCGGGCGCCCCCTCCCCACGTGGACGACGTACGCCTCCCATCTCGGAAGCAAACCGCTCCCGACGTCGTACACGGTCATCCCGTTCTCAGAAAGATAGTCCTGGAACGTCGCGGCCAGATAGAACAGCGTCCTGAGACGCATGGCCCCCATCGGATAGCTCTGCGCCTCCGCCAGGCATATGAGCCTGTCCCCGACCGAGAACCCCAGGTCGTTCGCGTATCCCTTGGCTATCACGCGCCTCAGGGTGCGCACCCTCACGTCGCTCTCCGAGGATTCGGAGTCCTCCGGATGGAGCTCCATGTACAACCTGAACACGTTGGCCCTCTCCTCGAAGAACGCGACGAACACCGAGTCCTTCGCGTTCCGCCTCACGTCCCTCCACTTCCCGTCCATATGGGTCTCTCCGGACGGAAGAGGACTGAACCAGGGTCTTGAAGGGACTTGCGTGCGTGCACGGAACGGGAGGGTCCCCTAGAGCCTAGGCGAGAGGAACGTCGAGGGGCTCCGACCGGTGGAGGTTCTGGTCGCAGAATGACATCCAAACGGACATGCCCTCTAACAGATGCGTATCCTTACAAGCAATACCGTCCGCTATTCGCGAAAGCGACAATTGTGGTAAAAGGTTTCATGGGGACAGCGACCCCTGCAAATATATCAGGATGGTGAGCAAAGAATGCTATTCAAATCAAGAGTCGCTCAAAAACCGTCTGAGCTACCCTTTATAGATCATGATCCTCCAATTGGCCTATTTATTAAGATATGCATCACAGTCCTCAACGCGTTTCTTGAGAATCCTAAACGCAAGAATATCAACGTCCTTGAAAAGTACCCGATCGATGATGTCCTTGTACACTTCAAAAGGCGCTGTGAGATACAAAGCACCGATAACCGCTTCAAAACAATCCGAAACGACTGAAGCTATGAAGTCTACTTTACGGTCAATGCTCTGATTTTTAACGGATTTAGGTATGAATAAAAGACCATGGAAATCCGTCCAGTATTTCATTACACATAATGGGTATGACTTATTATTCCAGAGATAATGACACAACTTGGACATTTGCCCTTCATTCATGTTAGCATATCTTTTGTAGATGGTTTCAGAAACGTATGCCTTGATGATCGCGTCTCCTAAGAACTCAAGACGCTCGTAATCCTTCAACCCGGGGTTCTCTTTCGCATATCCCGGTGTAGTGAATGCTTGCACCGCCAAATCGAGAAGAGTTTCATCAACATCAGGGATTTCAAGTACGGATTCCAGATATACGCGGATTTCCTCCCGACCCGTCTCGTATTTTTTATCGTAAACGATCAAAGGCCCATTGACCAGCGTGTTCATCCATCTGCCCTCTTTTCCTTAAGATGGCGTGCTACTGAAAACTATCCAGATTGTATTTCAAATCTTCACCGATGAAACAATATCTTCATAATACGCATGGATATGACCGCCGATGATCGACGGAATGACGATAGCCGACGGACACGCCCATACGTACATGGACAGCCTAGCCGACAAGATCGTCTCCTCCTTCACCGAGCTGCATCGCATGGAGCCCTCCCCCTCCCTTGGGAAGGGGACCGTCGACGACCTTTCCAGGAAAATGTCCGACGACGGCGTCGATTACACCGTACTGGCGAACTTCGGCCCCGTGAAAGCCATGGCCAAGGTCAACGGATGGAACCTCGAGACCGCCAAGAGAAACAGGAATCTCATCCCGCTGGTTTCCGTGCATCCGGGGATGGATCCGGTGGAGTTCCTGTCCCTAATCGGATCCGGAGCCAAGGGCGTGAAGATGCACAACAGCATCCAGGAGTTCGACCCCTGCGACCCCGGATTGGACGGAATCTACCGCATATGCTCGGACAAGGGGCTTCCGGTCACGTTCCACTGCGGAGAGGTGTCCAGGGTCCGCCTGAACGGCTACGCCGACATCGGTAGGATAGAGGATGCGGTAGCTGCCCACGAGGACGTGACATTCATCCTCACGCATCTCGCCGAAGGTGACCCGGCGACCGTGTTCCGCTTAGCCGATAAATACAGGAACATCGTCTTCGACACGTCCATCGCCTTCTCCGGAGAGCATTGCATCCATAGGATACACGACGATTTCTGGGAGGACGACCGTAACGCCGCCGAAGCGTTCAGGAGGATCGGCTGTGAGAGGGTCGCGTTCGGTTCCGATTACCCGTTCGGGAATCCGGTCAGCGACGTGCGCCGCATCCTAGGCTTGGATCTGACGAGGGATGAGAAACGGAGGATCCTCGGGGCCAACACCTTGGCGCTCTACGGAATCAAATGAGGACAAGAAGCCTCGTCCGAGGTCCTCGCCGATGACGGGCCGAAGCCCGGGATCAGCTGGAGCCCTCGGACTTCGGCTCCTCGTACATGTACTTCTTCCCCAGAGGTATCAGAATTCCGCCTATGGCGTTGCCCGCGATGACCACCAGGATGAACGCCAGCGATTCCAGCGAGAAGGCGTGCGCGGAGCAGAAGTAGAACATGTCCGCGATGCTGTGCTCGAATCCCGCAAGAATGAACACCGGCACGCAGATGAAGGTGGCCAGCGGGCCCTTCCCGGTGAGGAACGTGTCCGCGGCGATGAACATCAGGATTCCGCACATCACGCCTTTGAAGAAGACCGTGAGCGGCACGAAGGAGTCCAGCTTGGCGGCGGCGAGGACCTCCGCGCCCTGGAGCGGGAGCATCATGCCCACTATGAACGTGCCGATGAAGTTCCCGGCGATTATCACCAGCAGGTCGAGGACGTACGACGGCGGCTTCTCCACGGCGTAGCCGACCTTTCCGGTGTAAAGGTCCATCTTGTAGGTCAGGATGGTGTAAAGGCCGACAGCGAACAGTATGGCGCCCACCCACTTGACTTCGCATCCGATGTAGACGCATCCGCCTATGGATATGCACATGCCCGCGAACACGGACCTCACGAGGCATTTCTTGAAATGGCCTTCCATGTTAACGACCCCATGATGAGCGGACTGCGTTTAAACGTTGGCGACGCCCCCGCTCAGTTTTTATAATCGCCAGGCCGTCGAGCGACTCGAAGATGAAAGGGAACCTCGCCACTTTGAAGAAGATATGCCGCTACGCCTCCTTCGTCATGACCGCCGGAGCGGCGATCCTGTCCGTGATGCTGGCCGCATTCTTAGTCCTCGGGGTCGGCTCCGCGCTAGGCATGGAGTCCGCGTCCGGGTTCTTGGAGGCGTGGACCGGTGCGGATTCCTCCGACTCCGTCGGATTCGCGGCCGCTTTCGCCGAGATGGCCCTCATCCTGGCCCTGGGGATCGTGACCGTAGTGGCCGTGCGCGGGTTCATGCTCTCGATATACAGGGAGCACAGCCCCTTCACGGAACGGAACGTGGACGTCATGAGGCTCCTGTCGAAGACGTACCTTGTAGCATCCCTCCTGATCTCGATAGCCGACTGGTTCGCCAGGGGGAGCGTCGCCGTGGCCACGTTCCTGTTCTTCGGGTCGGTGCTGGTCGGAGTGGTGATATACTGCCTGGCCCTGGCGTTCCGCTACGGCGGGGTCCTTCAGAAGGAGTCCGACGAGACTCTGCGAGGTCGGAGATGACGATAATACTCAGGCTGGACAGGGTGATGGCGGACAGGAAGATGTCCCTCAACCAGCTGGCGGAGAAGGTCGGGATATCCAACGTCAACCTCTCCAACATCAAGACCGGGAAGATCTCCGCCATAAGGTTCTCGACCCTCAACGGGATCTGCAAGGCCCTGGGATGCCAGCCCGGGGACATCCTGGAATATGTGGAGGACGAGGAGGATTAATCCTCCGCCGCCAGCTCCCTCTCCATCCTCCTCCTTCCGAAGAGGACGGAGTCCATGAACGCCACCCAGAGGACCTCCACGACGATGGAGGTCGCTATGGCGACCATCGCGACCGGGGCCAGGCCGGTGGGCCCGAGCACCGCCATGCAGGTGGCGATGGCGATCCCCTTGTTCTTGTAGGAGGTCATGAGGATGTCGGTGACCCTCTGATGCCAGTGGATCCCCGCCTTCTTCTCGACAGTCTCCACGGCGCACCCCAGCCCGAAGGACCTGAGGGCGGCGATCAGCAGGAACGCGGCGAATATCCAGGCGTCCCCCGCGAACTTCGTGGACCCGACCGAGAGCCAGACCAGCAGGAAGATGCAGCAGTTCAGGAACACGGCCATGTAGTCCTTGTTCATCTTCACCTTGACCAGGAGCCTGGAGGCCAGCAGAGGGATGGCTATGAGCTCGATGACGGTGATCACCACGTTGGTCATGTCCACGACCTCGCCCAGGGTCGCCCATACGACCAGGGGGATCCAGGCCAGCGACAGGACGTAGACGATGATCGTCCCCCTCATCGCATGCTCCATATCCCCGTTCAGAATATACGACAGCGGACCTACAGAGGCCGCGAACGGCGTGGCGGCGATGAACACCAGGCCCATGGCCTGCGCCCCGAACTCCGTGTCCTTCAGGAGATAGTAGCCTATGAGGGGGATAGCGGAGGAGACCACCAGGCCAAGCAGGGCCGCCCTGGCGACGGACCTTCCGTACTTGACTGGGTTGAGGTTCTGGTAGGGTATCCTCGAGAGCGAGACGGTGAGCATGACGGCCAGCGTCAGAACGGTCAGATTGGAGCGCACGTCGGCGCTCAGCACGTTGCCGGGGAAGACCCCGCCGAAGTTTGTGGCCAAGGCGACCACGAGGGCCAAGGTCATCATGAAGGCGCTGCTCTTGAGGAGCGTGATGATCGACATCGGCCGGGTGATTAATGATTATCATTTTATATTTATCGATAATCATTAAATTATTACTGGATTCCGTTTTTATACGGAAAACGCATGGGGCCGGTCATGTCGGATGTCAGGCCGGTCAAGGCCGGATGGTACAACGTCTTCAGGCCTTGGACGCTCCATGGCGCCATAGTGCCGGTGCTCATCGGAGGGGCGGTGGCCTACCACGACGGGAAGTTCGTCCTGCCGATATTCCTCCTGGTGCTGGCCGGCGGGATCCTTCTGCAGTCCGCCGCGAACATCCTGAACACCTACGGGGACTTCAAGAAGGGAGTGGACACCGTCGAGAACGAGACCCGCTCGCCCGAGCTGGTCACCGGCAGGCTGAGCCCCAAATCCGTCCTCAAGGCCGGGGCCGCATGCATCGGGGTCACCTGCCTCATAGGCCTGGTCCTGCTGGTCCACGCCGGATGGCCCATACTCGTCTACGGCGTCCTGGGGGTGATAGGCGCCGGGACTTACACCGTCTGCGGCTCCTACAAGTACCTGGGGCTGGGACAGGCCAGCGTCTTCCTGATGATGGGGATCCTGATGCCCTTGGGGACCTACTGCGCAATGCGGGGGGACCTGTTCTCCATGGAGACCTTCCTGCTGTCGTTTCCCAACGCGTTCATGATAACCGCGGTCCTCGCCGGGAACGAGATGCGCGACTACGAGGAGGACAGGAGGAGCGGGGTCGGGACCCTCTCCCAGCACATGTCCTACGAGAACGGGATGAGGCTGTACCTCTTCGAGAACGCCGTCGCCTTCCCCATCCTGGCCGTCCTGATCATCCTGGGATACGCACCTTTATGCACTGCCCTGGCATTCCTGACGCTGTACGACCTCTACAGGCTGGTATCCAACAGCAGGCTGGCGCCGACCGACGGGCGCGCCTCGTTCATGCTGGTGCCTCTGGCGTTCAAGCTGAACTGGCACTTCGGAGTCCTCCTGACGGCCGGATACCTGATTCAGTACCACGTGCTGCCTTTGGTGATGTGAGATGGCTGAGGAAGAGCTCAAGAAAGGGAACCAGTTCGAAGGCAAGGAGGAATACATCAAGGACGTGTTCACCGAGATCGCGGACTACTACGACGAGATGAACGACATCATGTCGATGGGCATGGTCCAAGGCTGGCACAGGTTCATGATGAAGAAGGCCGGGGACGTCTCCGGCAAGAGGTGCCTGGACGTCGGCACCGGCACCGGGGAGATCGCCTTCCACGTGGCCAGGACCGCCGGGGCCGGCTCAACGGTAGTAGGCGTGGACATCACCCCCAAGATGCTCGAGATGGCCGAGAAGAAGGAGAAGGAGATGGACCTCCCGGTCAAGATCGACTGGAGGGTCGGCGACGCCTTGAATCTGGACTTCGAGGACGGCTCCTTCGACCTCGTCACGTCCGGATACATGCTCAGGAACGTCACCGACATACTCAAGGCGGTATCCGAGATGCACAGGGTCCTCGCCCCCGGCGGGAAGGTCGTGGTCGCGGAGCTCTCCAAGCCGAAGAACGCCGTCGTCCGCTTCTTCTACAACATCTACATGAAGAGGGTGAAGAGGTACGGCCGGAAGTACGACAAGGGCAAGTCCATAGACGGGAGGCAGTCGGCCTACCAGTGGCTCACCACGTCCATCGAGGGCTTCCCCTACGGCGAGGACATGGTCAAGATCTTCAAGAAGGCAGGATTCGAGGACGCCAGGTTCTACGTGAAGTCGTTCGGCGCGGTCAACATCTACGTGGGGTCCAAATGAGGGAATACTCCCTCTACATCTTCGACTTCGACAACACGCTCTTCGACACCAGCTACGGGATCAGGGCCATCCTGAGCCGCGCGCTGCCGTCCGTCGGAGTGGAGTACGACGACTCCATGTTCCCCCGGTTCGTGGGGATGACGATGGAGCAGGTGTTCGACGAGTTCGTGAAGGACGAGAGCAAGCGCGAGAGGTTCTACGAGGAGTTCATGGCCGTCGTCCGCAGCGACGTCTACCTCTCCGCCAGGCCGTTCCCGGAGACCGGGAGGGTGCTCAGGGAGCTGAAGTCCCGCGGCAAGCGCATCGGGATAGCGTCGGGGAAGCAGAAGTACAAGATCGAGACGCTCATGGAAAGGCACGGGCTGGACGGCATCGCCGAGGTCGTCATCGGATACGGCGAAACCGGGCTTCACAAGCCCCATCCGGACCCCATCCTCCGCGCGATGTCCTTCTTCGACGTCCCTGCGGAGGAAACGGTGTACGTCGGGGACAGCCCCCACGACCCTGTCGCCGCGAGTTCCGCGGGAATCGACTCCGTCATAGTCAACAGACGCGACGGGCTCGCCCCGGACGGCATACACTGCACCTGGGAGATAGGGTCCCTCGAAGGGCTCCTCGACGTCTTTGGGAATTCAGACGCGTGAGAAGCTCGTATGCGGGCTCGTATCCCGCGGACGCCGCGCGGGCGACCCATCCCACGGCCTCCTCGAATCCCAGTCCCGCGTTTCCGGACAGCCCCATCGCTCCGAGGTTGTACATCGCGGTAGGCTCGCCCTGCTCAGCGGCCGTCCTGAAGCGATTCTCGGCCTCCTTCGCATCCCCGGAGTCCATCGCCATGGCTCCGAGCATCGTATGGGCCAGGACGAATCCCTTATCGGCGGCGGACCCGAACCATTCCGCAGCCTTCGCCTCATCCGCGGCGCCCAGATATCCGCCGTGATAGAGCAGCCCGATGTTGTACTCCGCCTTGACATCGCCTTTGAGCGCGGCGGTCAGGAAGTATTCCTCGGCCTCCTTGTACTCGCCCCTCTCGAAGCATATGCCACCCATGCACAGGCATGCGTCGGAGTCCCCCTGGTCCGCGGACAGCCTGAAGTACCTCTCGGCCTCCTCCTTGTCCTCCGGGATCCCCTCACCGGCATCCAGCATGAAGGCCAGGTCGTACTGGGCGTCGGACTCCCCCATGTCGGCCGCCCTCCTGTACAGGGACGCCGCCTTCGCCTTGTCCACGGGCACTCCGTCGCCGTTGCGGCACATGGACGCGAGGACGCAAATCGAATCCGCGTCCCCGGAGTCGGCCGCTTTGGAATACCATTCGGCGGCCTTCGCCTTGTCCTCCGGAATCCCGTGCCCTGAATAATGCATCGCGCCCAGGTTCTTCATGGCCTTGGCGCTTCCCATCCCCGCGGCGCGCTCCAGATACGAGACCGCCCGCCCGGGATCGGATTCGGACAGGAGGAACCCCAGGTTGCACAAGGCGCTGGTGTCGCCGGACTCCGCGGCGATCGACAGGAGCCTCTCGGCCTCGGCCGGATCCGCGCGGACGCCTTCCCCGACCATGAGCATGTATCCGAGCGAGGCCGCCGCCGGAACGCTTCCCCTCTCTGCGGCGCGCCTGAAGAGCTCGGCGGCGGACGAGGGATCTGCATCGCGGACGGCGCGGGCCTTCTCCAGGACGTCCTCGGCGGTTTCTAGGGCTATTTCGGAATCCATGCACCGGCCATGGGGAACCAAAGGATATCTGTTTTGGAACTCCCGACGCGGACCGAAAGGACCTTGCACGCTTGTTTTAAAACAGTTCGTGCATGGGAGAGCATGAAGAGGCTGCTGATATTCGATCTGGACGGGACGCTGTCCGACTCGTCCGAAGGGATCCTCCACTGCTACAGGAGGACCGGGGAGGCGTTCGGCAGGACGGACATCCCCGAAGAGGTGCTGAGGACCGGCCTGGTGGGGCCGTTCGCCGAGAACATGAGGAGGATCGTCGGAATCCCCGACGAGAGGCTCATGGACGGAGTGAGATTCTACGTATCCGTTTTCGCCAAGGAGGGCTTCGGCATGGTGAAAGGGTTCCCGGGGACCGCGGAGGCGCTCGAGGAGCTCCGTTCCGAAGGATACGAAATGTGCGTGGCCACCCTCATGGCCGAGGAGTTCTCCGAACTTGCCCTGGAGAAGCTCGGCATACGCCCGTTCTTCGACCACGTCAACAGCGCCAGCACCAAGGTCCCGGTGACCAAGGCGGAGCTCATCAGAAGATGCCTCGAGGACATGGGCGCCGAGCCGGAGGACGCCGTTATAATCGGCGACAGCCTGGACGACCTCAACGCGGCCGAGGCCGTCGGCGCCGGGTTCCTCGGAGTCACCTACGGATATGAGCTCACGGAGGAGCTTTGCAAGGAGAAAGGAATCCCCTCGGCGTCCGAGCCCGCCGGGATCCCGGAGGCCCTGAGGCGCTTCAGCCGAGGGGAGGCCCCCGAAGGGGCGTTCAGAACTTCTTGGGCCTCTTGCTCTCGTACACGGCGCGGATCGCCTTGTACAGCATGTACACGTCCGCCTTGGAGACGACCTCCACGGGCGCGTGCATCGAGAGCACCGGGACCCCGATGTCCACCGTGTCTATGTTGTGGACGGAGATCTCGGACGCTATGGTTCCGCCTCCGCCCATGTCGATCTTCCCGAGCTCGCCCATCTGCCAGGTAACGCCCTCCTCCCTGAATATGCTGAGGATGTAGTCCATCATCTCGGCGGAGGCGTCGTTGGTGCTGTACTTGCCCCTGGCGCCGTCGTACTTGGAGACTATGGGGCCGCAGTTCAGATAGGCGCAGTTGTTGGTCTCGTACACGTCTCCGAACGCGGGGTCGAAGGCGGATCCGACGTCGGCGGAGAGGCATATGGAGTTGCGGAGGACGTGCCTGACCTCCGCTCCCTCGGACTGGGCCAGGTCCTCGACGAAGTCCCTGAACAGGAAGGACCTCATCCCGGTCACGCCGTCGGAGCCGGTCTCCTCCTTGTCGGCGAAGATCGTCATGGTTGTATACTCGGGATCGGCCGTATCGATCTCGGCCATGAACTCTGCGTAGGCGCATGAACTGTCGTCCTGGCCGTATCCGGCGACCATGGACCTGTCGAATCCCATGTCCCTCGCCTTGAACGCGGGGACGGCGCAGAGCTCCGCGGACTCGAAGTCCCCCTCCTTGATGCCGTACTTCTCGTTGAGGATCGCCATTATGGCGAGCTTGACCTTGCTCTTCACCTTCTCGTCGTCGAACGGCCAGGAGCCTATGAGGATGTTGAGCTGCTCCCCCTCGATGACCTTCGAGGCCGTCTTGGACATCTGGTTCTGTGCCAGGTGGACAAGCAGGTCGGTGATGCAGAACGAGGGCTCCCCGTCCTCCTCGCCTATCCTGACCTCGACGGAGGTGCCGTCGGACTTCATGACCACTCCGCGTATCGACAGCGGGACCGTAGTCCACTGGTACTTCTTGATGCCGCCGTAGTAGTGGGTCTTGAAGTAGGCCATCCCGGCGTCCTCGAAGAGGGGGTGGGGCTTGAAGTCCAGCCTGGGGCTGTCCACGTGAGCCACCGAGACGCGGATCCCGTCGATGACGGGCCTCTTCCCCTTGGTGCACATCAGGATGTTCTTCCCGCGGTTGACCTTGTAGAACTTCTCTCCGGCGGCGTAGACCTTCCCGGGGACGTACTCGGCGTATCCGCGCTCCTTGAGGATCGGGATGACGTACGAGACCGCCTCGCGCTCGGTCTTGTTGGCGAGGAACCTCTTGTAGCCCTCGCAGAACTCCGAGGCCTTCTCCAGCATCCCGGGGTCGATCTCGCCCAGGCTCTTCGGCTTCCTGAGGATCTCTTCGGCCAGCAGCTGGCCTTTGGACTTCTCTTCTTCCATGCCCTCGATAACCTTGGACTGCGTACTTCAATATTGCCTTCATAGGGCGCCGGCGCCCTTGGCGGCCTCGATGCACTCCCTGCATCCGCCGGGCTCTATCCTGGGAAGCCCGATCTCTAGCAGCCTGAGGACCTTGTGCAGGCACTCGGACATGGTCTTGGAGACCATCTCGATGTCGACGGGCTCGTCCTTCCAGACGTCGTAGTCGGTTACGGTGGCGAGGCTGCAGTAGCACATCCCGAGCTCCCTGGCCAGCTGGCACTCCGGGACCGCGGTCATGCCGATGATGTCGGCGAAGTTCCTGAACATGCTGCTCTCGGCCCTGGTGGAGAACCTGGGGCCCTCTATGCACATGTACCTCCCGCCGAGGTGGTACCTGATGCCCATGTCTTCGGCGGCGCCGGCGAATATCCCGTTCAGGTACTTGCAGAACGGGTCGGGGATGGAGATGTGCACGACCTTGTCGTCGAAGTAGGTGTAGTCCCTCTTCTTGGTGAAGTCGATGAACTGGTCCGCGATCACCAGGTCTCCGGGGGCGAAGTCCTCCTGGAGGGACCCCACGGCGCAGGCGGATATCACGAACTCGCATCCCAGCTGCTTCAAAGCCCATATGTTGGCCCTGTAGGGGACGGAGGAAGGTGGATACCTCTCCTCCCCGATGCCGTGGCGGTACAGGAACGCGACCTCCACGCCGGCTATCCTGCCGATGGTTATCGCGGAGGACGGCTTGCCGTAAGGCGTGTCCGGACGGGCCTGCTCTATGAGCTCGAAGGTGTCCGGGTTATAGATCCCGGTTCCTCCGATAATCGCGATCCTAGGCCTGTGGCCCTCGTGCATCATCTTGGACGCGGCGGGCTTCCTGTATCCGCATTTGAGGCAGACGCAGCCCCCGTCGTCCGTGGCGTTTGTCAGCTCGGCGCCGCATAGTGGACAATCCATGCTCGTTCCACATGATTCGACGTATAAAGATAGTTCTGTCCTCGCAGCCTGTCCTTCTCCTCGTTGAAGGCCCAGGCCAGGACCGCGGAGACGGCTGCCAGGACGGTGCCGACCGCCATGGTGAACAGGAACCCGTCCATGAAATCCATCGGCGATAGCTCGGAAATGAGCGCCCCGGGGACCCCGGAGCCTATTGAGAACAATCCGGAATACAGCGCCGAGCCCAGGGCGGAGCCGAAGTAGATCACGAACGACACCATCGGGGAGACGTCTCCCCTCTCCTCCTGGCTGACGCTGTCCACGATCCTGGTCCCGAAGGAGCCGCCTCCGAACCCCCAGATGACGCCCAGGAACACCACGGAGACCATCATCGGGATCGGCGAGTAGTCGCTGGCCAGCAGGAGGACGCCGGTCATGACGACCGTGGAGACCGCCCCCAGGATCACGTAGTGCCTGCTCCCCCTCTTCGGGACCATCCTGCCGACGGGCACGCACATGACCAGCGTCACCACCGACTGGACGCAGAGGACCAGCCCGGTGGTCACCGCGTCGTATCCCAGGACGATCTGCATGTAGAACGGGAGCAGGTAGAACACTCCCATCCAGCACAGGTTTATCAGCAGGAACACGGCGATGGCGGCCACGGTCGGAGACCTCCTGAACGCGGAGAACCTGAGGACCGGGTCGGACGCCCTCCTCTCGCGGATGACGAAGAGGATGAGCATGGCCGCGCAGAGCAGCAGGATTCCCGCGGAGGCGGGGCCGAATCCGTGGGCCGGGATCGACTCTATCACGTACAATCCGGCAACCATGGCGACGAAGAGGAAGGCCGACCCGATCCAGTCGAATCCGGAGCAATCGAACTCCCCGTCCTTGGGGACGGCCTTGGCCGCCAGGAACGCCCCCACGACGCCTATCGGGACGTTGAACAGGAATATCCAGCCCCAGTCCAGCGATTCGGTCAGCACCCCTCCCAGCACCGGGCCGAGGGCGCCGCCCACGGAATAACCGAGCACCGATATGGAAAGGCCCAGCGCCGTCAGGCCTTTTGGCAGGTGCTTCACCGCGATCATTATGCCCGACGCGGACAGCATCCCTCCGCCCACTCCCTGGAGGGCCCTGAAGGCGAGCATCGTCCAGAAGGAGTCCGAGAACGCGCACAGCAGGGAACCGATTCCGAATACCGCGAACCCGCCGACTATGACGGCCTTGAGCGCTCCGCGGTCGCTGATCTTGCCGAAGATCAGGATGAGGCCGGCCATCATCAGGAAATAGATGGTGATGACCCACGACGAGTCGGCGGCGCCTATGCCCAGGTCCTCGGCGATCTCCGGCAGGACCGTGGTTACTATGGTGCCGTCCAGACCGTCGACGAAGGCGGCCAGGGCTATCGTCGCGAACAGCAGCCGGACGGCGGTCTTGGATTCTTCCATATGGCTTCTCTTCGATGGCGGATGCGCCTGATGGCCTCGAAAGGCGTTACGTTCAGGGCGAGATCGGCCTCGGCCTCGGTCATCCCTGCTCCCAGGGCGACCGTCCTGGCCGCGGCCTCGTCCATGAGGTTCTCCGGTGCGTGGGCGTCGGAATCGATGACCATCGCGGCCCCCGCCTCCCTGGCGACGCCGACGACGTGGCCGTTGGTGATGTTGTGGCCCATCCTCCCCGTGATCTCTATGAGGACGCCGTTCTCCTTGGCCAGGCGGGCCTCCTCCAGCGTCAGGAATCCCGGATGCGCCAGGACGTCTATGTCGGGATTCTCGACCGAATAGCGGTTGGTCCCGGGCTATACGGGCTCGACGACGGTCTCGCCGTGGACCACGATCCACTCCGCCCCGAAGCCCCTGGCCGCCTCGGCGACCCTGGCGATCTTGCAGGGCGGGACATGGGTGATCTCCACCCCGGGGATGACGTCGATGTAGTCCTCGCA
>JAEEGI010017821.1_pt1 | contig 14505 bp, 9 predicted proteins | sample 8958751 | NCBI WGS metagenome assembly JAEEGI01 (sample SAMN16246545, study PRJNA631951) | gut metagenome | biome: gut microbiome; feature: rumen; material: KS-attached | host: Bos | place: Iran: Karaj | collected 2018-10
CGATGAGCGGCGCACGAGCGTGAAACTCCGCAACGGCAAGAGTGAGGAAGCCACCTGGTATCAGTTCCGCATCCCTGTGGATGAATACGAGAAGAAAGTGGGCAGCATCAACGACTTCTCGAGTATCCGTTTCATGCGAATGTACATGACGAACTTTGAAGAGCCGGTGGTTCTGCGTTTCGCCTCCTTAGACCTGGTGCGAGGTGAATGGCGCAACTACTCCCAAACCCTGTTTACTGGCAACAAACCGAGCGTGAGCGGCCTTCTTCGCACCTCAGCCGTAAACATCGAAGAGAACAACGACAAGATGCCAGTGAACTACGTGCTGCCTCCAGGTGTGACCCGCATCCAGGATCCGGAGCAGCCACAGCTGAGCCAGGAGAACGAGCAGGCACTGGTGATTGAGGTGGAGAACCTCGCCTCCGGTGACGCCCGTGCCGTTTACAAAACTTTGAACTACGACCTGCGCAAGTACAAGCACCTGCAGATGTTCGTCCACGCCAACGCGATGGAAGGTGACACCCAACTTCAGGACAACCAGATGAGCGTGTTCTTGCGTATGGGTTCCGACAACAAGAGCAACTACTACGAATATGAGATTCCGCTGGTGCTGACTCCAGCCGGCCACTACGACACCTACTCCTCCCAAGGCTGCAAGGCCGTGTGGCCAGAGGAGAACATGCTCGACATCGACTTTGAGAAACTCACCGCCGTGAAGCATGAGCGCAACAAAGCCCGCGCCCAGGGTGCCGCCAGCTACACCGACCTCTACTCCACCTACGACGATGACCGGCCAAACAACAAGATCAGCGTGATGGGTAACCCATCGCTGGGTGAGATCAAGACGATGATGATCGGTGTGCGCAACAACGGAAAGCAGACCAACAGCGTGGAGGTGTGGGTGAACGAGCTGCGCATGAAAGGCTACAACAACGACGGCGGCTGGGCAGCCCAAGGCAACCTGAACGTGCAATTGAGCGACCTTGCCAGCGTGAACATGACCGGCCATGTGGAGACTGACGGCTTCGGCGGACTGGAACAAGGCGTGAACGAGCGGCGCGACGACAACCTGTACGAATGGAGCTTGACCACCCAATGGGAGCTTGGCAAGCTGTTCCCTGAGAAATGGAAGATGAGTCTCCCAGTGTACTATTCCTACTCTTGGCAGAAAATTTCTCCAAAATACAATCCGTTCGACACCGACATGCTGCTGAAAGACGCCCTCGACGAGCTTGAAGGCTTTGAGCGCGACTCCCTGGCCTCCATCACTGAGACAGTGACGAAGAACAAGAACTTCTCGCTGTCGAACTGGAAGTCGAACTATGCGAGCCGTGTTCCGATGCCATGGGACCCAGCCAACTTCACTTTCAGCTATTCCCACAGCAAGCGTGAGATTTCGGGCGAGACCATCGTGTATGAAATCAACCAGGACTGGAAAGCCAACCTGTCGTACAGCTACAGCCCAAAATACAAGACATGGGAGCCATTCAAGAACTTGAAAGGCAAATCGAAATGGCTGGACATCATCAAGGCACAGAACCTGAACTACCTGCCACAGAGCATCGCCTTCAACACCAACATCACGCGCAGCTACTATGAGCTGCAGGAACGCGACATCGACTCCGGCACTCAACTGCCTGTGAACTTCTCTGAACAGTTCCTCTGGAACCGTGACTTCACGATGCGCTGGGACATCTTCAAATCGATGAAGCTGAGCTACACTTCCGCCACCCATGCCGAGATAGAAGAACCTTACACGGTGATCAACAAGTCGCTCTACCCAGACGCCTACGAGGCGTGGAAAGACTCGGTGCGCCACAGCATCGCCTCGTTCGGCCGTCCACTGACCTACGCCAGCACCTTCACCGGGTCCTACAAACTGCCGTTGGACAAAATTCCTGTGCTGGCATGGATCAGCGCTGACGGTTCGTACAACTCCACCTACGGATGGGTTCGCGGAACAGAGCTTGAGGACGGCACATCGCTAGGCCACACCGCCACGAGCCAACGCACCATCAACCTCAACGGCAAGCTCGACTTCACCTCCCTCTACAAGATGGTGCCGTTCCTTGCTGAGACCGAGAAACGGTTCTCTGGCAGTTCGAGAAACACGAACAACCGAAACAAAGCCAACACCAAAAACACCAAAAACGCAAAGGACAATAAGAACGCCAAAGACGGAAAAGACGGTAAGGATGGCAAGGACGACAAGGATGCCAAAGGCGGCAAAGACGACAAGGCAAACGCCAAGAAGACGAAGTCGTTCTCCAAGAAGATCACGCTGAACGACTCGACCAACGTGGAAGTGAAGCACGGCCAGAACAGCAAGCGGCTGGAAGTGCGTGCCAAAGACTCGAAAGGCAAGACCTACAAGCTGAAATACAAGAAGACGGACGCCAACACCATCCTGGTGAAGAACCGCGACACGGTGGATGTGACGGTATTCGTGACCGCCAAACCGAAATTGGAGGAGAAAGGGTGGTACAAAGCCAGCCAGGTGGTGGCCCGCGGCTTGATGATGCTGCGCAATGCAAACATCTCCTACAAGAACACCTACTCCATGACGCTGCCAGGCTTCCAGACCGAAATTGGCGACGCCTTCGGCCAGAAGCGTCTGAACGGCGCCTTGTCGCCAGGCTTGGATTTCGCCTTCGGCACCATCGGCGACAGCTATATCACAAAAGCGGCAGAACACGGCTGGCTGATTCAGAACAACTCAAACATCACCACCCCTGCCACCATCCAGAGCATGGAAGACCTCAGGGTGCAAGTGCTGCTGGAGCCGTTCCGTGACTTCAAGATCGACCTGAGCGCAGCCCGTAACCAGACGAAGGCAAAGAGCGTGCAGTTCATGTATGACGGCATGCCGACGACCCAGACGGGAAGCTTCACGCAGAACACCATCACGCTGCGTTCGGCATTCGGCGGCATCGGCAACATCAACAACAACTACCGCTCCACCTATTTCAACAAGTTCATCCAGAACCTGGGCATCATCAAGGAACGTCTGGAAAGAAAATATGAAGGCGTGACCTACCCTGCTGCCGCAGGCGAGGTCTTTGCCGGCAAGACCTACGACAGCTCGAACGGCTGTGTGCAGGAATACTCCGCCGACGTGATGGTTCCCGCCTTCCTCGCCGCCTACACCGGTGGCGACGCCAAGAAATATCCGCTCGACATCTTCCCTACCCTCGCGCGCCTGCTTCCTGAATGGAAAATCACCTACAGCGGTCTCTCGAAATTAGGTTGGTTCAGCCAGCATTTCAAGAGTTTCAACATCAACCATGCCTACAAGAGCGTGTTCGCAGTGGGAGCCTACAACTCATTCACGAACTTCATGTCGTTCATCGGCGACATGGGCTTCATCAGCGACGTGACCACCGGCAACCCTATTCCGAGCAGCATGTACAACGTGTCAACAGTGAGCATCAACGAGACCTTCTCCCCATTGCTCGGCATTGACATGACCTTCAACAGCGGCCTGACGGCTAAGGCACAGTTTAACAAGACCCGCGTTCTGAACCTGTCGATGACCTCCGTTGCCCTGACCGAGACCTATTCCGACGACATCGTGGTGGGCTTGGGCTACAAGATCAAGGATATCAACCTCTTCGGTGCCAAGAACATCCAAGATCCTCAAAAGAGCAAGAAGAGCAAGAAAAAGAACAAGAAGAAGAAGGCAGAGGAAGAAACGCAATCCAACACAAGACGCACCAACACCCGCGGCAGCGTGAGCCATGACCTGAACCTGCGCCTGGACTTCTCCTACCGCATGCAGAATGCGCTGAACCGAAACATCCAGACGCTGGTGACAACCGCCACAAGCGGACAGACGGCCTACAAGATTTCACTGGCCGCCGACTATACCTTCTCGAAGATGCTCACACTGAGCGGCTTCCTCGACTGGAACAAGAACGTGCCGTTGGTGAGCACCTCGTCATACCCGACCACCACCGCCGACTTTGGCATCAGCATGAAGTTCTCGCTGACAAGGTGACTCGGATTGGATAATACATTAAACGACTAATTTCCATACGACGAATTGTTTAATTTAAAACTACGAATTAAAACGAATTATCACGAATTTTTTTAAAATCAGACGGTGAATTTATACGACGAATTTTTAAATTTTAAACTACGAATTAAAACGAATTAACACGAATTTTTTAAACTTAAACTTTTGTTCTGGTAAGTGAATTTGATGAATAGGAAAGCATGACCCTCTCTGAAAAAATAGGATATGTCATCGGCAAGAAGTCGTGGAGCCGTCTTCCGGTGTTGCTGAACAGCTTGACAAACTCAGAGCTGCGCCGTGCGGAAGTGCTGGTGAGGGAAGATTTGCTCGATTCGTTGAGCAACGATGATTTTTGGGAATGCTACCTTCATTTCGTGATGTTCCGTCCGCAGGGATTTCTGCCCTGCATCATCAATATCAGCCGCTATTCCGAAGATGGTAGTCTGAGTTTCGACAACGACTCCGTCAGGACACTGAATGAGCAGCTGAGCTCAGCCAACAAAGGGAAGCTGTGCGGCATGGCGCTCCCCCACCTGCACGACATCAGCCACATCGACAAACTTCTTGACGCGTTCGGGTTCACCACCCCATCGTCGCGGGTCAGTCTGCTGGCAAGGGTGTCCACCCCCCATTCCTACTACATGCTTTTCCAAGCCCTCCACGACATGGACGACAACCATGAGCTGTGCTTGAAATGCTGCCGATTCATCATGCAGAAACACGACGACCTGTCGTTCAACATGGCCAGCATTCTCCGTGAATATTTCGGCCTGCATGAGATTCAGAGCCAGTTGTCGCTGTCGGTTGCACACTATGAACTGAGCTATATCGCCTCATCTTTTGAGAATTTCCGCTATGTGCTTGAGGGGCGTCGTCCAAAAATATGAATAAGTAATAACAAAAAGTTGCGGAGTTCAGAAAAAAATCATACCTTTGAAAAACATAACAGAACTAAGTAACGAAAAAATAACATGCCTCATTTTTTTATGTAGAAATTGGTGGCGTTACTTATTTTTTCATCATTACTAAAGAAAAACAAGCCTTATGAAACGACTGATTCTCCTGGCTGCCTGCCTTATCGGCTGTGTGAGCCTGAATGCCCAGCAAAAAGAAGACTTCTCTCCTTTTTATAAGTACCGCGTCTATCTGAAAGACAAGAAACACAGTCCCTACTCCCTGAGCAGACCAGAAGAATTCTTGTCGGAGAAAGCAATAGCGCGCCGAAAGAAACAGCGCATCAAGCTCGACACGAGCGACCTGCCCGTGAACCGCAACTACATCGACCAAGTGGCGGCATGCGGAGTGAAGCCCCTCCACTCAAGCAAATGGAACAACACCGTGTTGGTGCAGACCAGCGACACGGCGGTGATGGAGCAGGTGAAATCCCTGGCATTCGTGGACAGCATACGGAAAGTGGCGACTTACAGCACCCCTATTCCTCTTCCCGACCCAAAGCGCAAGAATAAGGTGAAGAGCTCAGAGAAAGAAGAAAAAAAGATCAACTTCTTTGAAGGCGTAATAGACGACCTAGTGGCCAACAACCTGAATGCAAGCTATCTATACGGCCTCGCCTACAACCAGATCAAGATGCTCAACGGCATCCGTCTGCATGAGCAGGGCTTCCGTGGTCAGGGCATGACAATCGCTGTGATTGACGGTGGTTTCAGTAATGTGGATGCGATACCTTATTTTAATCATGTGAAGATTTTAGGCACGAAAGATTTCGCTCTCGAAGGTGGCAACGTGTATGACGAGGAGGAGCACGGCACGATGGTTCTCTCGTGCATGGCCTGCAACTCTCGTGGCCAGATTGTCGGCACTGCCCCAGAAGCGAGCTACTGGCTTCTGCGCAGTGAGGACGGTCATACCGAACAGCTGGTGGAAGAAGACAACTGGTGCGCTGCCATAGAATATGCCGACAGTGTGGGCGCCGACGTGGTGAACACCTCTCTGGGCTACACCGAATACGACAATAAAGCCGACAACGTGAGATATTGGGAACTCGACGGCAAGACCCACCTTGCGAGCCGTTCCGCCTCGATGGTGGCATCGAAAGGAATGATTCTCTGCCAGGCAGCCGGAAACGATGCGTTTTTCAGTTCTTGGAAACTCATTGGCGTTCCCGCCGACGGCAAGGACATCCTGACCGTGGGTGCGCTGAATGCGAAAGGCATCAACACGAATTTCTCCTCCTTAGGTCCTTCTGCTGATGGACGGGTGAAACCCGACGTTTGTGCCCAAGGAGAGAACTGCGCATTGGTGAACGAGCGCGGCAAGGTGACCTTTGCTGACGGCACCTCCTTCGCCAGTCCGATCACCTGCGGCATGGTGGCCTGCTTCTGGCAAGCCCATCCAGAGCTGGATGCACTGGAGGTGATGGACCGCATCCGCAAGAGCGGTCACAACGCCTCCCATCCCGACAACGTGTTTGGCTACGGCATTCCTGATTATAATAATTAGGAAACCTTGGAGCAGCGAGCGCAGAGCCAAGCTTGCTTGAGCTATGCAGAAACTTCCGATTTAGCCGAACACAATGCAAAGCTTGCTTTAGTATTGTTGAGGCGTAGGAAGTTCGCCAAAGGCAATCGTGACAAGGTTCGGCGAAGCCAATTAGGAATTATTGCCATCCGGAAGTTATGGGAATTAGGAATTATTATAATTAGGAAATAAATTTGGAATCCCTTACATTATATGAATTGAACCAGCTGGTTCGGGAAGTGGTAGAGACCAGTTTTGACCGTCCTTATTGGATCCGAGCCGAACTGAGCGACGTGAAAGACCGTGGCCACTGCTATCTGGAGTTTGTGGAGAAAGACCCGAACGGCAATGAGCCGATAGCCAAGGCCCGCGGTCAGATATGGTCGCGCACCTGGCACTCACTCCGCTCACGCTTCATCAGCGCTACGGGCGAAGACTTGAAAAACGGCATGCAGGTTCTGGCGCTGGTGGAGGTGACTTTTCACGAGAAGTATGGCTTTTCGCTGAACGTGGTTGACATCGACCCCACCTACACGCTGGGCGCCATCGCCCGCAGACGCCAGGAGATTATCGCAGCCTTGAAAGCCAAGGGCATCTTCTTCGACAACAAGAACCTTCCCCTCCCCCGTCTGCTGAACCGCATCGCAGTGATTTCGTCGTCGGGTGCAGCCGGCTATCAAGACTTCTGCAACCAGCTCACCCACAACCCATACGGGCTGCGTTTCCACACCGAATTGTTTGAATCGCTCATGCAGGGCAACGGCGTGGAGCAAAGCATCATGCACTCGCTCGACCGGATCAATGAGCGGCTTTCGGAGTGGGATGCCGTGGTGATTATCCGTGGCGGCGGTTCCAGCTCCGACCTGAGTGGTTTCGACTCGCTTGCCCTCGGTGAATATGTGGCGCAGTTTCCGCTTCCTGTCATCACCGGTATCGGTCATGAGCGCGACACTTCCGTGATAGACGAGGTGGCGCACACCCGTGTGAAAACCCCGACCGCCGCAGCAGAATTTCTGATCGCCCACCAATACAACGAATTGCAGCAACTGACCGAGCTTGAGACCGCCATACGGCAGCTCACCACTGAACTGCTCGATGATGCCAAAGACCGTCTGAACCGTGTGACCGACCGCCTGCCCACCCTATTTCAACTGCGCAAGGAACGGGAATCGCACTTGCTCGACCGCCGTCTGAGCGCCATCGTTTCAGCTTACCAAACCTTCAAGGTGGGAGCCCTGGCCCGCGTTCAGCTGCTCGACGAGCGCATCGCCCATCAGGTGTCGGCATTGCTTACCCGCCACAAAAACCATCTGGAAGTGGTGGAGAGCAAGGTGGAGAGCAGCAGTCCGGAGCGCCTGCTACGCTTGGGTTACAGCATCAGTCGGGTGAACGGAAAAGCCGTGACAGACGTGCGTCTGCTACGTGCCGGTGACCGGGTAATCACCACGGTAGCCAACGGCAGCTTTGCATCCACGGTGAACGAGCGCCCCGTGGAAGAAGCGCCTTCACGTCCGCTAGATGTCAGCCCCGATGCCATCCTTCACGATGTGTATCTGGCATAGCTCCTTTTTTATTAACGCCAAAACCATAAAACAATGAGCAACATAAAGAAAGACTTGACCTATTCCGACGCAATGAAGCGGTTGGAAGAAATTGTGAGAAAGATTGAAAGCGGCGAGATGGACATCGACTCGCTGGCGGAGAACCTGAAAGAAGCAAAACAGCTTGTGGCATTCTGCAAAGGAAAACTTCAGCATGTGGAAGATGAGGTGAACAAGATTATGGAGGGCAAAGAATAAGCATCACTTTATCCTCTTACACACCTCCCAGCATACAAAAAAGCGGCATGAACATAACTCATGCCGCTTTTGATTGTTTCCTGGACCGCCTCAGAATGAAGTGTGCTCCGTTCGGTTGATGATCTCGTTCTGTAGGTCTTCTCCGAGGTCGTTGAAGTAGTCGCTGTAGCCTGCAACACGCACTATGAGGTCACGATAGTTTTCCGGGTGCTTCTGTGCGTCTCTCAAAGTGTCGGCATTGACCACGTTGAACTGGATGTGGTGTCCGTCCATGCGGAAATAAGAGCGGATGAGATGCACCACGTTCATGCATCCCTCCTCTGTCTGCAGGAGCGACGGCGTGAATTTCTGGTTGAGCAGTGTTCCACCCGTCTTGATGTGGTCTATTTTCGCCGCCGACCGGATGACCGCAGTCGGTCCGTTGGTGTCGGCACCCTGGACAGGAGAGATACCTTCAGAAAGCACTTTCCATGCGTTTCGTCCGTCAGGTGTGGCACCGGTGACACTGCCGAAATAGACGTGGCAGGTGGTAGGGAGCATGTTCACGCGGTAGTCGGCACCACGTGGTGACTTATGACCGTTGATAGCATCGTAGTACATGTTGAACACCTGCACCTCCTGCTCATCGGCATAGTCGTCGTCGTTTCCATATTTCGGAGTGTTGTAAACCAGGTCGTACTGCAGCTTCTCATAACCTTTGAAGTCGGCAGCCAGCGCATCGAGCAGCGTCTGCATGGTGATGTTCTTCTTGTCGAACACCTGATACTTGATGGCGGTGAGCATGTCGGTCATGCTTCCGAGTCCTACGCCCTGGATATAGGTGCTGTTGTAGCGCGCACCTCCGCACATATAGTCTTTTCCGCGTGCGATGCAGTCGTCGATGAGGATAGAGAGGAACGGCACCGGCATGTTCTTCATAAACACGCGCTCGATGATGTTGTTGCCCGCAAGCTTGATATCCATGAAATATCTCACCTGCTTCTTGTAAGCCTCAAAGAATTCATCACACGACTTGAAATCCACAGGGTTTCCAGTGTGAGGTCCGAGCTGCATGTTGGTGCGCTTGTCGAATCCGTCGTTGAGCGTGAGTTCCAGGATTTTCGGCAGGTTGAAATAACCGGTGAGGATATATGCCTCCGTTCCGAAAGCGCCCGTCTCCACACATCCTGAGCATCCACCGTTTCTGGCATCCTTCACATCCTTTCCCGCACGGAGCATCTCCTGCACGAGCGCATCGGTGTTGAACACCGACGGCTGTCCGAATCCAGTCTTGATGATATCCACCGCCTTGCGGATGAACTTGTCTGGGTTCTTCTTGCTCACCTGAATCATGGAACTCGGCTGCAAAAGCCTCATCTCACGAATGACATCGAGAAGGATGTAGGACATTTCGTTGACGCCGTCGCTTCCGTCTTCCTTCACTCCGCCCACGTTGATGAGGCAGAAGTCAGTGTAGGTGTTGCTCTCCTCCGCAGTCACTCCCACTTTAGGTGGCGAAGGATGGTTGTTGAACTTCACCCAGAACGACTGTAGGACTTCATACACCTGCTCTTTGGTGGTGGTGCCCTGCTCCATTTCTTTCTTGTAGATTGGATAGAGGCTTTGGTCGAGCCTTCCCGGATTGAAGGAATCCCATGGGTTGAGTTCCGTGACCACGCCGAGGTGGATGAACCAATAATGCTGGAGCGCCTCATGCACGGTCTCCGGTGCGTGAGCCGGCACTTTCCGACAGATACGTGCCATCTCCAGAAGTTCCTCCTTCCGCTTAGGGTCGGCTTCTTGCGCCGCCAATTCCTCCAATTTGTCGGCATGACGTGCGGCATACATGATGATGGCATCGCAGACGATATCCATGGCCCTAAGCTCATCGCGCTTATCAACCGCCTCCGGGTCGTTGGCAAGGTCGAGCGACTGGATGCTTTCCGCTATACGCTCTTTCAGGTCGAGCATTCCAGTGCGGAACATCTTGATTCCGAGAGCGGTGTGTCCCGGTGCCCGTTGTTCCTGAAATTCAGTGAAAATACCTGCGGCGTAGGCATCTTTCCACTCCTGCGGAAGTGCGGCAAAAATCCGGTCGCGGTTGCTCCGTCCTTTCCAGAACGGGATGATGACGTCGCGGTAAGCCTCACGGGTCTGCTCATCTGACTTGAACGACACTTTCTTCCTGTCGTTGAGGATTTGCAGGTCTTGGAGCGTGTGGATGCATATCTCTGGATAGGTAGGCGTGGCTTTCGGAGCCGGTCCGCGTTCTCCCACAATCAGCTCACCTTCGTTGATGCAGATGAACTTATGCTCAAGAATATACTTGAACGACAAGGCTCTCTGAACCGGCACTGGTTCAGCTGCCGCCACACCCGATTTATAAAACTCAGTGATGAGGAGTGCCCTCTCGGCTGAGATTCTGTTCACTGCGTTGAGACTTTGCTCCCGCAGTTTCTTGATTCTTTCAGACAGCATGTTTAGACGTTAGACTTTAGACGTTAGACTTTAGTTAATAGTTAAGTTTTTTAGCTCTGTATTCCAAATTTAGATTTTCGGACATACATAAAGTAAGTCCCTACAAGTTGATGTTTTCAGTAGTTTCTTCAGAACACCAAACTGAACAATCTATTTAATGTTTTTAGCTTTTATGAAGGGAATATTCGGTATCCTGCGCTTACGAAACGCTCCTTGAGAGGTTCTATGGCCTTTTGGTCCAGATTCTTGGTATCACCCATAAGCCACTGGCGTTTCAAGCGTTTGTACTTGTCGAATCCGATGCGATGGAAAGGCAGCAGCGACACTTCCTGAACCCGCGCCTGCTGTGCATTGAGGAAGTTCAAAATGCCATCGATGCTGTTCTCATCGTCGTTGAATCCTGGAATGACCGGAATGCGGACAATCAGCCTTGCTTGCGACTCTGCAAACCGCCGGAAGTTTTCGGCGAAGATGCTGAAATCCCCTTTCACCACCTGCTGGAATTTCTCAGCGTCAGCGGTCTTCACATCGAACAGGACGATATCGGTATGGCTGACAATTTCCTCCGCCTGCCGTTCATTGAGCCTGACGGTACCCGCTGTGTCGAGGCACGTCTGGATGTTCCTGCGCTTACATTCTTTCAGGCATTCGATGAGGAAATCCGTCTGCATGAGCGGTTCACCTCCAGAGAAAGTAACACCACCGTCCGACTCGTCATAGAAAACGGCATCGCGGTCCACCTTGTCAATCAGCTCAATGACATCAATTCCATAGCCCACCTGCTGCAAGTCATCGAACGACTTGTCGCCCAACTTGCGCTTGACGGGCATCTGTTCCTGCTCCATGCGCTGACTCTCAGGATTATGGCACCACGGACACCTCACGGGGCATCCCTTGAAGAACACCGTGGTTCTGATTCCCGGTCCGTCGTTGACCGCATATCGCTTGATATCGAAAATAAAACCTTCCATGGTCTGCAAAGATACTAATAATTTACGACTTACGATTTAGTAACGATAAAATATTAAGGGCTGTTCTAAAAATTAGTTGTTTTTTCTATTAGGTGCTCTCTTTGGCTTTGACACTTTGTGCTTCTTAATGGAATCTTTGTCCTTTTGTTTTCAATGAAAAATTCCCAAGATTTTCAATTTGCATCAAAAATATTGTAAATTTCAGATTGACACCTTGCAACAAAAAAGCGGCGGTACCGGGATTGGTGCCGCCACTTGCTTATGGAGAGAAAAGGTTTGTGTCAGTTGTTGGTTGTTGCGTCGATATAGAGTTCTGTGTTGTTCAGGAGAATCTGCAAAACTTCGAATTTGAGGGAAACTGATTTGTAAACATCAGTAGGATAAGGGTCGAGGCAAGCCCAAGCCAATCCCCCTTTCTGAGTAGCAGAGATTTTGCAGTTTCTGATTTGCTCTTTTTTAACAACTTGATGATCGGATTTACGTTGATATTCGTAAATCACTCTTATCCTAGCAGTGAGCGGCAGACGGGTGGTGTGCTCCATTTGGATATGACATACCAAATTATAGTTTACCATATAAATCTTGATTTCTCCGAGGTCCTTGTCGTATTTGTTCGTTCCATAAATATAGAATCTCGGGTTCATCGGGCCGTTTGAAGATTTCTCCATCACCCAGAATCCTTCATTAATCACCTGTGCGTTGGCACTCATGCTGACAAGCATCAATAAGCATAAAAACAGTTTTTTCATAATTAAAAAGTTTTAGAAGTTAAACACTGCCGCAAATATAGGATGAATAAGCAGAAGGTGAACTTACAAAAATGGAATATTACTTACAAATTCGGAAATTGTAAGTTTTTTTCAGGCACAGATTGCCGCCAAAAGGGTGGACTGGTAAAAAAACCTCGGTGTGGGCTTTTTTGTTCATTAGAAATTAGTATCTTTGCTTTGTGAAATAAAATAATCAAAGAAGTATGTTTGATCATATAGAATGTTTTACGGCTTGGCCCATCCTCACAGGAATCCTGATTGGCTATATCGCCAACCGCCTGATGAAAGGTGAGGGCAAGGGTTGCTGCATGAACTTGATTATCGGAATCGTGGGCAGTTATGCCGGCGCCTTCATCAGTCACCTTCTGGAGATTGAGCTGCTGGGCAAAGGCTATCTGACGAACTTTGTGTTCTGCGTGGTCGGTGCCATGGCGGTGCTGTGGATCTGGAACCGGCTGTTTGGGTAAAGTTCTAAAAAATCAGGAATTAGCCTTCCAGAGTATTGGGGCAGCAACCCTGTTGCTGCATGGATGACAGCTTTTTTCCTTTTGGACGTTTTATAATCAGGAATTGGGTTATATATATAATATCCAGATATGAAATTGATGTATAGAAAGATAGCGGCACTTGCCGGTAAGCAGATGTGGTTGCAGGTTTTGATTTTGAGTTTTTGTTTTGGTTTGACGTTGTCGGGCTGTGGAAGCAACGACTCCCATTCGGAAGATAAGCAAATCAAGACCACCGCTGACCAGGTTTGGGCATTCGGTCAGAGTCATCCAGATGGATTCACGCTCGACATCCGGAGCATGACGGAGCCGAAGGAAGGAATTGCGGTGAGTTATGCCGCCACACGTAACAGCCACACGCGTCCGCAGCTTGAGCAGGTGGTCCGCCATGCGCTGTCGCACGACGGCTATGTCGGCGGTTGGCTCAACAGCGTTGACGGCCTTTATTATTTCGACAGCACGAAGCTGTTTCCTGAGTCCTCTCTCAAAGATGCCCTTGCATTCGGCAAGCAGAACGGTCAGCATTCCGCATTCATCCTCTCCACCCTCACCGATATCCCCATGTCGGGCAAGGTGGCGGAGATTGAGGAACGCGGCACACTGGTGGTGGGCACTACGGGTGACTACCGCCCACTGTCGTTTTGCGAGAGCGACGGCACCTACTGGGGCTTCGGCATAGAAGTGGCTAAGGAGATTGCCCGCTACCTGGGTGTGGAGATTTCGTTCGTGAAGACCTCGTGGCCTACGTTGAGCGCCGACGTGCTTGCAGAGCCTCAGCTGTTCGACATGGCTATCGGCGGCATCACCATCACAGATGCGCGACGTGAGACCATGCTGATGAGCGACGGCTATCTGGCCAACGGCAAGACCATCCTCTGCCGTGCTTCCGATGCCGACCGCTTCCGCTCATTGTCGGACATCGACAAGGAAGATGTTCGGGTGATGGTGAATCCTGGAGGATTGAACGAGAAGTTTGCGAGAGAGCACCTGACTCACGCCACCCTGATTGTGCATCCAAAGAATGAAGAGATTCCGTCGCTCGTGGCAGAAGGCTCCGCTGACGTGATGATTACAGAAATCACTGAAGCTCCCTATTATGTGAAGACGGACTCGCGCCTTGCCGCGCCGCTGCTCAACGAGCCGTTCACCCATGGACAAATTGGCGTGCTGATGCAGAAAGGTCAGGAGGATTTGCTGGAGATGGTGAACAACGCGATTGAAAAAATGAAAGCCGACGGCACACTCCGTCAGCTGCATGAAAAATACGGACTGGTTTTTAGACTTTAGACTTTAGATCTTAGACTTTAGATCTTAGACTTTAGATCTTAGACTTTAGACGTTAGACTTTAGATAGCCATCCGGATGTTGGACATGTCCCATAGCACGACGCAAGATGCAGACCCCTTTGAACTTAGCGTCAGTTGCGTCGGCGTCGTTCCTTGCCTAGCACCTGCCGAGTTCTGCACCACTAATAAGGGTCTCCTTTCAGTCGACACTCCTTGGTGAAGC
>JAEEGI010017823.1_pt1 | contig 14503 bp, 16 predicted proteins | sample 8958751 | NCBI WGS metagenome assembly JAEEGI01 (sample SAMN16246545, study PRJNA631951) | gut metagenome | biome: gut microbiome; feature: rumen; material: KS-attached | host: Bos | place: Iran: Karaj | collected 2018-10
ATATAAAAAAGAGTTTGGAAGGGTATATAGACGAATTGGAAGCTAATTCCGACAGCATCCACCAACTCAAAGAAGCACTTGAAGATATTATTCGTGCATATTTACTAACAGAGGCAATTGTCGCGAGGGATCTTGGGCAAATACTTTCGGTTTTAAAAGATAAAGGACTGGATTATATTCAAGATGGACTTCATGGAATAAGCGAATCTTTGGAAGAATGGATGACCTATTTGTCCAGAAAAAAAGACAATGTATTGAACCTTATTGATGATGATAAAACACGTAAGGATTTCCCAAATGATTATAAAGAGGTCTTATATGAAGTATACGATGATGTCCCTTTGGAATACATTGATACCAGACTCCTATATGACAAATATGCTGAAGAAGTGGTTGTAGCTAATTTCAATAGTGTTGACAGTAAAGGGAATGCAGCACCTTATCATTTGGATGGAAAACTATATCTAAATACTACGGCGGATCTAAACAATCCTCGAGGAAACGGAACCACTTACTATCATGAATTTGGTCATTTTATAGTATATAAAGAAGGATGGATTGTTGATGGGGAAGCACAAGGAGAATTTGCCGAATTTGAGAAGTCGTTGAGAGAAGAAGTTTCTGCATATATAAGTAGTATTGAGAATATAAAAAGAGAGGAAGGGGAGAATATATATAATCTGACAGGGGCACAATTAGATAGTTATGTTGAAAGAGAAACGTTAACCGAAATCAAGAAAGATATAAATGGTCCTTCAGGTGAGTATTTTGATGTAAATAATGGATTGTCAGATATAATTGATGGTGTCTCTAATAATATGTATCAGGCTAGCTATGGCCACGGATTCGAGGACACCGGAGAGTCATATTGGGAATATGATCCGTCAAGGGTTCCTAACGAGGCATTCGCTCAGTTCTTTTCTGCTCAAATGACGGGAGATACTACAGAAATTGAAAAAATGAAAGAAATAATGCCAAAAACATATGAAATATATATGCATATGATAGAAAGCGCGGGGTGAGAATGATAGAGATGAAAAGGCTTTTGACTTTGCTGATTTGTGTTGTAATCGGAACAACAGGGTGTTTGACAAATATAAACAACGAAAAGGATGAAAAAGCTATGATAAATAATGGGATGACAGAAAAAAGTGATGAAAATAAGGAAATGAGTGCCATTACAAGTTTGTATTCTTTGCTAAAGGAGAGCAAAAAAGGCGATGGTAAAAGTGTATATTGGGATGGAAAGGAAGCGGCTATAAGTGAGGACAATCTTGATCTTGATAATATTCTTGACGGAAGAAGTGTTTCTGAAGGAATTGAGAAGTACACTGCAGACAAACTGATCGAATGCAATTATCTGATCGGATTTACGCAAGTAGATATTGCTGAGTCACATCCGGATTGCTGTCATTTTGTTAACGGGAAAGATGAAATATTGATCAATAGAGTCAACTACGTTGAAGAAGTGGCTCATATTGATGAAGATGATAACTACATGGAGATTGATTTTATGGGAATCCGGGAGAATCGGATGAAATATTTCAAAAACTATAAGACATATCTTGGCATAAGTGAATTAAGCGGAGAAAAAAAAGCCGGTTTTACTCTCGTTTTTGAAAGCGAGTTGGCTGATCGCAGCTATAAAATTGAAGTGTACGGAATAGGAAATATGAGCGAATTAAAATCGGAAGCTCTAGAAGTAATGAATGGGTTTGATGTGTTGTTTTATTGAGACAGTCTGATAGCACATCTGCCGGAACGAATTGATGTTTATCTGATAAGAAACATGAAAAATCTTGTCGATTAAACATATAAATATTTATTATGAGGGAGACTAGGGAAAAAATGAAAAAAAACTTCTATCATATTTGTAAGGCACTGGCAGTAATTCTTATCTTCGTCATGGAGTTCGGAAGTATCTCGGCAAATCTAACGAAGGCAGATTATGATACGTGGGAATCTGAAGCCGAAGACACTACCGTATACCCTGTGATCAGTGCCGAGGTAGTGAACGGAACTGACATTCTTGTAACGATCGAACCCGTAAACATTGTAATTGATTCGTATGAAGTATGGATTGATTCAGATATCGGATATGAAGCTTATAAAGTTGAGAATAAAGATCGTCTATATTATTATAATGCGGATTTGACAACTAATAATCTCTATGGAGATGAAAACGGAGATTATTATCTTGCGGACATATGTGAAGCCGACGGATTTAAGACAACAACCGTCACGATAAAAAATGTTCCCAAGGGAGAGAATTTTGTCAAAGTCAGAGCTTGTATAGAGGACAAAAAAAGCGGGACATCTGAGCCACAAAGGGTTGAGATCACATCCGGGAAAAACGGATATAAGAAGAAATACAATTTTTCAAAGGTTAAGGTCGGTGAAACGATCAAGTTTGGTGCGTTTGAAAAAGATTTTCCGGCAGATGGACGTGATCCTATTGAATGGGTAGTTCTTAAAAAAACAAAGGACTTAATAATTGTAATAAGTAAATATGTTATAGATTGTTTGCCTTATAATATTGAAGCGAAAGATGTCACATGGGAGACATGTACATTAAGAAAATGGCTTAACGAAGAGTTTTATAAGGTAGCCTTTAACTCAAATGAAAAGAAATTGATAAGGACGGCCGGCCTGTTAAATGCCACATATTCAGGAGCAGGAAGCTACGGTGGCAATAATACCAAGGATAAAGTTTTCCTTTTATCAGAAAGCGATATGGTAAACCCGGCGTTGGGTTTTGATTCCTTTAGAGTTATTGATGATAAAAACAGACAATGCGAACCTACCGAATATGCTATTGCGCAAGGCCTTAAAAATGAGTTTCAAAATAACTTTTTGACTAATTACAATTTGGATACTGTTGATTGGTGGCTGAGAAACCCGGGGAATGACAATTCAATGGCTGTAGCTGTGGAAAGTGAGGGGTATATACCTTTTGGAGGAATTGAGGTCAACAACGGCAGAGTGGGTGTGCGTCCCGCAATAGGAATCAGGATTAAAAAAGACACAAAAACAAAAAAGAAATAATAAAGCTTATTATGTAGTTTTTTAGTTTTTAGTCATAAAGCTGACGAAAAAAACATGAATTTGGATCTAAAATCAGGTCAAAACATGTCGTCTGTCAGGAAAACATGTCGTCTGTCAGGAATTCAACACAAACGGAAACAGATATGCTATAGTAATCCCAGAAATAAAGAGGAGGCAAAACATGAGCGATGAGATCGGAGTTAACACTATTACTCTTAAATCTGAGATAGAATCGATCGATTCAGAATTGCAATCTATCAAAACAGATATTGAGACAATGTTTGCTGAGTTTCAAACTCTGGACAGTATGTGGGACGGAGAGGCAAGTGAAGCATTTAGAATACAGTTTATGCAGGATAAAACGTCACTCGAATCTTTCTGTGATATTTTAAAATCCTTGATTAATAGCATGGAGTTTGCAAAAAGCGCGTATGATAAATGCGAAGCGGGGATCAGTGATACGATCTCAGGAATAAGGACATAAAGAGGGGGTGAAGATCTTGAGTATAAAAGGTGAAGTAAAAGTAACTCCCGATGTATTACGTCGGCAAGCTGATGAAGTCGAAAGACTTGTCAAAGGGGTCAAGCTGAAGTTTGAAACGATAAAGGGTGTTTTAGACAAGACAAAAGGCCATTGGATCGGAACGGGTGGGGATGTACACAGAGCCACCTATGATAATAAAAAAGAAGATCTTGAAAGAATATTTAATCGCCTTCTTGAACATCCCACGGATCTTAGAACCATGGCGGGTGTATATGATTCTGCGGAAAGAAATGTCGTAACAAATATACAATCGCTTCCTACAGATGCGATATCATAAAACGTACAGGAGCATACGATGGACAGAGCAACGATTGAGTTTAACTTTTCCAGAGCCATAGATCAGGCTTCGAAGCTTGAGGATGCCGTTGAACGTATAAAAAACGTGGCCAATTCGAACCTAAAGGATGCCATGCAATATGTTTCGGTAGCATGGAAGGGTGAGAATTCTCAAAAATACATCTCGAAAGGCGACATACTATCCGGAAAGATGTTTGGGGTTGCCGGCGGAGTTAATTCGGTGGCATCCACTGTCAGAGCGGTAGCTAAAAATATCTATGATGCAGAGATGGAAGCTTTGAGGATCGAGGAAGAAAGAGCATATCAGGCACGCCTTGCAGCGGAAGAAGCCGAAAGAAAGGCACGTGACGAGGCTGCAAAGGCGAACAAGAACAAAACGACCGGTGACGGAGGCGGTCACGGAAGATAATGAAACATAATTACAGAGTTCTGTTAATTTGTGCTTGTCTCCATGAAGATGATTAACGATATAATATAGGAAGTGACATATGACAAATAAGGGAAGAATAATTGTTATATTGCTAATAGTTGTTCTGTCAATTTGCATGACAGGATGTATAACAGAGTATGCAGACTGGTTTGTTAATGGATTTGATGAGGAAGGGGCATTGAATATGACAGAGGAAGAAAAAGAGTTACTTTTGAATTCGGAACCTTCAACAATAGGGAAAGAAAGAATTGAGTCAGGAAGTCTTTCATCGGGGCAAAAAACATACTTGAAGCGTGTACGTGAAATGAAAGACTACCTGAAGAGAAAGTATCCGAGCTATGATATTGAGATAACCAAGTTTTCTCCTGCAACAAGTCTTTTTTCGGCCCAAATGCACAGTTATACGTTCTTCCTTAAATACGACGGAAAAGACTATAAAGCCAAGATTTACCTTAGTGAAGATAAAGAGCCTGAATTTGCAGATAATTTCTATTCGTTTCTTTATAGAGAAGAATATGATCGAATGGTTATTGAATTATTGGAAGATAATGGGTATACAGTTCAATCTTATACAGTAATGGATAACATGGCCGGTGAAGAGATGAATGAAACAAAGACTGTAGAGGAAGCTTTAACAATATATCCTCAATTCTCGAGACTGACACATATATTTATTTCTGGAGAATTTAATCAAGAGGTGGCTGATAGAATAAAACAGATAATGCAGAATTCGATATTGGGAGCAGATTGTTTTTTGTACTTTATGGGTGATGATACATATGATACGGCTGAAGAATATGAGAATAATCGATTGAAACTGGAAAATGGTCATTTGAAATATAAGTCAATCGTATTTTGAAAATCGGATGGAATTTGGGAGGTAAACTAAAATGCTGTCTAGTGAAGAAACGATTCTTTTAAACACTTTGATGTATATGAATGCAGATTCACTAAACGATAATATTTGGCCGTTATGTAACCCTCAAAAATACGAGGGGAAAACAATATCAGATTGGATTGAGAAAGTAGATTATAGGAATATAATAGACGATGAAATGTATGACGCCTCCATGACCGGCCGAGAGTGGAAAAATGTTATTAATGCTGTTAAGCAAGATGATACGTTGATGAACATGAAAATAATGACCACACATATTGACAATGCAGAAGGTGGTGGAGAAGGCTTCAGTGCTCTGTTCGTTGACGAGCGTAACAGTGAAGCGATTGTTGCTTTCAGAGGAACTCAAGGTCCTGATGAGTGGTATGACAATTTTGTCGGAGGCAATGTAGTAGAAACACCTGAGCAGCGTAATGCACTCGAATGGTATAAGGATATTTATAATACATATAATCTTGAAAGTTATGGAACGGTGACGGTTTCCGGTCATTCTAAAGGCGGGAACAAGAGTAAGTTTATTACGATAATGGATGATACTGTCGACAGATGTGTTTCTATCGATGGACAGGGTTTTTCTGATAAATTTTATCTCGAAAACAGTTATCAGATCGCAAAGAATCAGGACAAGATACAGAATCATAACATTGATTACGATCCGGTAAATCTCATGTTAAATGACATCGGTGATAAGACTTATTATGTTGGTCAGGGAATAGATGGATATATGGAGAATCATGCGCCAAACTCATTTTTGAAGTTTGACGATAACGGAAGTTATGAAATGGTAGTAAATCAGAGCGGTCAAAGCAGGGAAATGCAGGAAGTTGATATATTCCTAAATGGTTTCCTCCGATCGCTTGATGATTCGGGTCGAACTCAGACGCTTGATATGATCGGTGACTTTGTTAGAGAATTGAAAAGAGATGAGTTTGTTCCAAGTGTTCCGAATGTTATAGATTTAATCTGCAATAGTCTATTAAGCGATGAACATAGTGCCGATCTGGCATATTTACTTGCGTATACGATCAAATATGAGCAAGCGCATCTTGAATTTACAGGGAGTATAAACAGTGTGTTGAATCATTTTGGGATGGAAGACGCTGCAAGTGCTTTCATCCTGATATGCGGCCTGTTGAATTTGGACATAAATGTTTTGGGTATGCATATTACGTTTGATGGTTTGTATGGGGTTATTTGCAATGGCGTAGAAACGATCCCCGATTTTATATTAGATACTGAGTTTGCAAAAATCTGTCTTAAACTGTTTCCGTTGGGGATAAAAATCACCCCGCAGAGATTTAAAGATCTATTATCAATGCTAGGTATGGTCAAACAGGATTTAAAAAAGATCAAGCTAAATGAAAACGGAAAAGACATTTGGGTGGGGTCTTTACCTCCCGTAGTATTAACGGATCCCTTTGTTATATGCAGTAACGAACCGGGATGGTCTGATTCTGCCGGTGGAAGTTATTTCTTTTGTAATTTGCCGGGGATGAGAGCAGAGTCCGATAACATTATTGGCTATGCTAAAGTACTGCAAAACCATATAGCAAAGCTGAGAGCAACATCAAGTGCTATTTCTCTGTCAGACAGTTCTAATGAAAGCATAAAAAGTTCATTAGCGGTGATCTGTGATGAACTTAGTAACGAAACGGAATCATTAAAGCAACTGGGAATAATGCTTCGTACTATTTCAGATATGTATGAGAAAACAGATTTGGACATAGTAAAGAATGTTTCGAGGAGCTGTTAAGATTGAACCGGTCTTGAATCCAAAAGGCCTCAGAACAATGGCCGTATTTATGACATGACTTAAAAAGAAATAGTGTCGAATGTGAAGCCACTGCCTATTGATGCCATTTTATAAGATAAGAACAAGGATAAGACTGCTTGATGAACGGTAATGCGTTTCATTCATACGGAGGCAAACAATGGATAGACAAACCATAGAATTCAACTATCAAAACACTATAAATCTTGTAAGGCAACTCGAGTCTGTTGCCGAAGACATAAAAAATGTTTCTGATCAATGTGTTAAGAATTCTTTGCAAATTCTTTCATTGAAATGGAATGGGGAGAATTACAAGAAGTTCTTCTCAAAAGGAGATTTACTGTGCAGTAAGATGAATAAAAAAACCGGTAGTGTTGTCGTAATTGCGTCGACAATAAGCGAAATAGCAAGAACTATCTATGAAGCAGAATTGGAAGCTTTGAGGATCGCGGAAGAAAGAGCATATCAGGCACGCCTGGCTGAGGAGGCAGCCAAGAAGAAAGCGGAGGAAGAAGCTGCAGCCAAGGCTTCTTCAAATAACGGCAAACATTCCGGAGGAGGCCGTTATTAAAGTTATTGTTGAAGCATTATTACAGATGAAGCTGTAATTATGTATAAAAAAAGTCAAAAAATATTAGGAGGGACAAAAATGGCATTAATCAGAGTAACGTCAAACGAGCTTAGAAGCACAGGAGCAGAACTTTCCGGATTGAACGCACAGCTCAAGAATCAGGCAGAGGAATTCATTAACGGTGCAAATGCTCTCGGTGCAACATGGGAAGGCGAGACAAAGCAGGCATTCATGCAGGCTGCAAACAGTGACAAGGAGCAGATGGATCAGTTCATGGCAATGATCGACAAGTATTGCGCGGCGCTTGATGAGATTGCAGCTGCATATGATCAGGCAGAGTCGGCAAATACTGCCACAGCTACTGCAAGAAAATATTGATCACACAATAACAACAGAGAAGGAGAATAATTATGACAAACTTACTTGTTACACCCGAGAAACTGATTGAGACCGCAAATCGTTTTCAGGAAATCTTTCATAACGCAACGAATACGATAGCTCAGATGGTAAACACCGTCAAAAATCTTTCCGGCAAGTGGGAAGGTGAGGCGTCAACCGCATATTTGAACCAGTTCAATAAGCTTGATACCGATATGTCAAAGTTAAAGAGAATGATCCTGGAGCATGTAGACGATCTTATCGCCATTGCTGAGCAGTACAAAAAAGCAGAGGCAGCAAATGCTTCACTGTCATCGGGACTTCCGCTTGATGCAATCCACTAAAATTATTAAATCGATAGCGTGGTTCGCAGTCAGTAGTGATCATATCGCGTGACTGCGAATCACTCGTATTTAAATTCGAAGTATTATACATAACATATAATTATTGGTATTATAGAAAAAAGGGTTATGATTCTGACAGAGTCCGAGCTTTTTGCTCTTAATATTTGAAAATGAAAATGAAATCGCATTTGGCGTTCATGTGGATATAGATTATGTTAACAGTACAGAAAAGGAGATTTTTCTATGTTTAGCGTTTCTTTAAAACAATTAAATGAAGCGACAAATGAGCTAAGGTCTATTGCACGACAAAACAGAAGTGAGATAGAAAATCTTGAAGATATCAGGTCTTCTCTGCGAGGTTTATCCGGAATGGATGGAGCAATCTCTGCACTGGGGGGAAAGATTGATGAATTGAATTCTTGTCAACAGTCATTGATGAGTCTTTGTCAGGCACTTGAGAGTATTTGTGATATGTATTCGAAAACGGACAGAAAAGTCAGTGATTATTGTGATGGAAATATAAGAAAAATAGATTATCCAAAGATTCAGGATATCCAAATTAATACATTTGATTCGAGTTATAACATTTTCTGATGGAGAGTTTCTTTGTTTGACCAAAAAAAATAAGTTCATGACAAAATAATATCTTCTGTGAAAACATAATATAAAAAGGGGGAAATATGAGCGAGTTTTTAATCAAAACGGGAGAGGCGTTAGACGCAGCTGATGACATTATTGATTGCGCTGTTTTGCTGAATGATTCTGTTAATGAGATTAACGCAGTTATGAATGCCATAGGCAATAGTTTGGGCAGTTCAAGCGCCGGTATTGTTGCCCAGCTATCGGAACTTAGCAATGATCTTCTTGACCAGAAAAATAATATTACAAATCTTGGTGTGACGCTTCAAAAAATAGTGGAAGAGTACAAAAAGACTGATTTTGCTGTTGTAGAAAAAAACGCTGGGGTTGGTTTAAATGAAGGTATGCAAGGGCAAAGTGCTCCTGAAATATCATCACCTATATCGGCAACCATAATGAAAACAGCATATAGTCCCGAGTACAGGAAACAACGTTTTGTAGTAAAGGATATTTATGGATACAATCATTATGATTGGGACGAAATAGATCATGTGTTAGGTAAAAGTGCTGATAGAATAACTGCAAACGAATATGCGGAATTGTCAAAGGTTTACTTAGAAATGAGCGATAGCGATATGTCGAAATTTTTAAGCATTCTTGCGTATAAGAAAGAGGAAGTTACAAATAAACCTATAATGAATGTTAGGTATCAACAGAAATCATTTACCACATGGGAATATAACAAGGAAAAAATAGACAATTTGAATACATACCTTGGCGCGTGCGCGGAAGCATATGATAAATACAATGATTCATGGAATGATTTATTAGAAAATCCTAAAGATGAAATGGAGATGATTGATGCCGTTCAATCTAAAATAATACAACGAATGGCCTTACTTGATACTTTGTATATTATTTCTTCGGAAAACTATGGGACTCCGTCATTCAAAATGGGTGATCAGTATATTGAGGGAAAGTCGTTGAATGGTGAAGCAGGAGCAGAAGGCCCTTATATTTCGGTTACTACAGAGCCGGATGGTTCTTTGAAGGTTAATTACTATAATACTAAATCATCAATGATATATTCACGAAGCGATATAATGAATGTAAATAATTTGAATGAGAAAAGTATTAGCATTTCCACTCCGTATGAAAGTGATATGCCGCAGAGAGTAAATGATGCATCCTTTAAGTATTATTGTGATACATTTTCTTATGGCTCAGATGAATTTTTGGATGAGGTTGGGACTGGAGTTGCTGAAGGTATAGGTACACTGTCTCGTGATACATTGCTTCAATCGGCTGCACCTTTTGTTGGTATACCATTGGATGCACTACTGGGAGCGGCTGAGAAATGCCTGGAAAATCAGGAAAGACTCAGGGATGTTGTTAATACGACATCTGCGATTACTGAGGCACTTGACGGGCAAGCATTTGGGATGAAAGGGGTTTTGGTTTCGAGTGGTCAATCGGACTTTTTGGTAATGGAGTATTCCACTAAAAAGACTGACTATGTTTTGGAAAGATTGAATAAAGTGATAGAGGAAAATAAGATTAATGTTGGTAACATCGGACTGGAGTATCCTATTACCAGAGAAACGATCAAGACGAATCGTGAGGATTTACATAATTTGATCATGAATAGAGATTTGATATCCGGATATGACTATGAAAGGATTATAAATCCCTGGGCACCTATTGATTAAGGAGAATAAGGATTATGAAAAAATATGGAATGTTGCTTATCATCTTAGTTTTGTTGGCTATGATGTTATTATCCGGATGTGATAAGAAAGAGAGGGGTGAGGAGCAGATATTGATAGAAAAAAAGCTGTCTCTGGCTCTTGATCTGGGTTTTATTGGCTTTCCCCCTTTGAGTATCGATCGTCGGGAAATAAAAAATAATGAAAAAGAGTTTAAAAGAATTGCTTTATATGGTTCACTTTCAGAGGCCCAAGAAAAAGAAAATAAAACATTGGATGAGCTGAATAAGTGTGAAGATGAAATTATCGCTGTTGCGTCAACTGTAGTAAATTCCAGAATAGAAAGGCTAAACGAAATAATTGTTCGTGATAATCTAAATGATAATCTTAAAGAAAAAGGGATTGATTATCCGGTTACGATGGATGATGTTTTAACGAAGACTGCTGAATTATGTGATTTTATCTATAACGATGACGGTGTAATGAAAAAAAACTTTACAAGTATAACATATGTGTATAAATAACATATGTATCCTAGTACGACACGGGTTATGGCATGAAGTAAAAAACAAGAAAGAACTTATTGTTGTGTATTAAGTATATAAATGGTAAAATACTCAACATATAGAAATAGTGGTAGGTAAATCATAGCCCTAATTGTATTTTTTAAGTAATTGCTTTTAAAGCGAGAGAGATTGAAATATGAGATTTTTTAGAAATAAGCAATAAGATAAATTGAAAGCTCAAATAATGGATAAACTTAGAGAGGAAGAACTCGATCGTGTAATTTTAAATCCGAAGTTTAACAGCGACGAACTCAGAGCCAGGATGGAAAAGCCGGTCAATGTGGAATATTTATCCGAAGCGTCGTCCGGTGAGAGATCGCGGATGATTCATATTACCGAAATGGGCGTGCTTGCCACTAAAGAATATATTCTTAATCCAAGAGATCCGATCAGCGTGGGTACAGGGAATGATAACACGATCGTTCTGAGTGACCTTTCTGTTGGTGACCTAAAATGTGAGATTATGGTACATAACGGTATCCTGGCGGCGAAAAGCAACGATCATGAAAAAAAGGTTGTTCTGAAAAGAAACAAAAAGAGCACATACCTTATGAATGAATTGATCGAGATTCGTTCTCTGGATGAAATCCTACTCGGAAAAACTACCATTAGGATCAGAATACTATAGAAAGGCGGAACGATTGATCTGTTTGTTTCGTCTAGAAATCATCTTCGTACGGCGAAGATGATTTTTGCGTACTTAGTTCGGATCAAAATAATGAAGGGGGAAGACGAAAATGTTTTACAGAAAAAACAAGAAAAGAGTGATCTTAGGGAAGGTGAAGATATGTGTCTGTTTAATGCTTTGCCTTTTCTTGACACTGGGAGTAACGGTAGACTTTTATTTTGCGAAGGCTGCGGAAAGGGCAGTGATACTTGAGAGCGCCCGCGAGAAAAACAAAATACACCTGTTTACCAAGGGCTTTTCTTCGGAAGATGAGATTACGGCGCTTGTGGGTAAAAGTGCTTGCAAGGTAAGTGATATTTCCCAGATCAGGGATGACGGAACTATTATTAAATCATTGGTTTTGATCGACAATTCGGTAAAGAGTATCGATGACAGTCAGTCGTTGTTTTCGGAATTTCTTGAAAGCTATGTTGCCGATAAATCAGCAATCGAGCAAGTATCGATGGCTGTATTTGGTGAAAACGTTACAAATATAATTGATTATACAGATGACTACTATTCGTTGATCAATGCAATTAGGGGATTGACATACGGACAGCAGTCAACGTTACTGACTGATGTATTGTACGACATTGTAGATGAGATTGCTTCTCAAGACGATCTTGATTATCATAGGATTATTTTACTTACTGACGGAGTTGAGGATGAGGCTATTGGGATCACTCGTGATGAGTTGTTTGATAAACTTAAGGAATTTCCAATACCGATTTATGTCCTTGGATGCAAAGTAGACGGTAATACTAACGAGCTTGAAAATGTATTCTCTCTTTCAAGGAGAACCGGAGCGAAGAGCTATATACTCAATGATGTAGAAAAAAAACTCGAAATAGCAGAGGAACTCAAGAAGGATGAAAGCATACTTAAGGTATCGCTTAATCTTGATATTCAACTTTTAGACGGATCTGAAAAGGCTGTTAAGCTTTCGAACGGCCAAAGCTCTGCTACGATAGATATTCGTATGCCTCAGGCAGAAGTGAAGATTCGACAGGAGAAAAACAAGACGGACTCTACTGATGCCGTAAAAGTTACCGTAACCCCTGCTCCGATAGTAGAAACTATCGAAGATGAGGCTGAGCCGGAAAAAGACAATTCTTTATTTGGATTCATTAAGAATAACTGGTTTTATTTTGCTATCGGTGGGGGAGTTCTTCTGATCCTGATAATTGTTCTGATTTTTGTTTTATGCAGAAAAAAGAAAGATAATGAAATCGATGAAAGAAATGAGTTTTATCAAATGCCTGCGCCGGATCTTGAATCTGACGCAACGCTGAAAGTAAATTATGCACCTGATGTTGAGGAAGGGTCAACAGTACATCTTTGGGATAGCAGATCATCTTATGTAACACTTAAAGATGTAAACCGACCTGATATGGTATTCAGACAAATGATTAACGGAAGTATTACGATAGGCAGATCGCCTTCAAAGAATCTTATAGTTATAGATTATGACAAGACTATTTCAGGTCAGCATTGTGTAATAACATATAGAGACGGAATGTTTTATATTCTGGACTCGGGATCTTCAAATGGGACATTTGTGAACAATGAAAAGATCAACGGAGAGAGAAATATAAGGAATAATGACATTATTACAGTGGGACAGACATCATTTAGTTTCTCCGGAGAATGAAAAAGCGATATCTATCCTATTTTCATGATAGTTTTGGTTGTTATTAGAATTGACAAAGTAATTATTTGTATTAAAGGATTATCTGACATGATTAGAATGACATATTCAAAACTGTCTGAATGCGGGCCGGTAAGAAAGATCAATCAGGACAGCGTTCTTGCGTTGGTCGGTGATGATGTTGCTTTGTTCTGCATTGCTGATGGTATGGGAGGGTACTCAGAGGGGGAAAAAGCGAGCGCGGTTATGATCGAAGCGATAAATAAGTACTGGAATGACAATCGTGAACTGTTTTCAGGTAATAACATGGGAATTGTTTCAGATGGTCTTGAAAAGGTCATATCCGACGTTAATACAGAGCTCTTTGAGTACGGAAAGAGAAATGCTGTTTGTGGTACTACGGTAAGCTTATTATGTCTGTTCAGATCAAGGTATTTTGTTCTTTCTGTCGGAGATTCCAGAATCTATCTCAGGAAGAACCGGGATTTTTCTCAGATAACTGTTGATGAGATTTGGTCAAACATGTGGATAACTGATTCAATAACAGGAAAAAGGCTTCCCGATCCAAAATACGGACAACTTTTGAATGCTGTTGGAACAGATGAGAAAATATCTGTTATGAAAAGCTGTGGTACGCTGACCGAAAGAATGGTTTTCCTTTTGTGCAGTGATGGACTTTATAAGTTTTGTACTGAAAAGGATATCAAAAAAGCGATCAAGTACAAAAAAAAGCCTATCGAGGACAAAAGGATAGCAGCTTTAAAAAAGATTGTTGAAAAGAACGGAGAAAAGGATAATCTTTCTGTTATCATGATCAAAATTGATATGGTATAATGTGTTATATCAATTTATTTGTGGAGCATAATTATGTTTATAGATGAAATTATCAAACGACAGCCGTTCTGGGGAGAATGGGTTATTGACAATAAAATAGGAGAGGGAAGTTTCGGGTCTGTTTATATGATCTCGAGGCAGGATTATACCTTTGTCAATAAGGCTGCGATGAAGGTGATCTGTGTTCCCAAAGATCAAAAAGAGCACGACAGAATCCTTGAAAAC
>JAEEGI010017826.1_pt1 | contig 14502 bp, 7 predicted proteins | sample 8958751 | NCBI WGS metagenome assembly JAEEGI01 (sample SAMN16246545, study PRJNA631951) | gut metagenome | biome: gut microbiome; feature: rumen; material: KS-attached | host: Bos | place: Iran: Karaj | collected 2018-10
ACAAATCGCTGCCGGGGAATACGTGCGTCTCGCGACCGCTCACCAATCGGTAGCAGCCGTTTTCAATGTCGCGGCGGGCAATGCCACCTAAAAATCCCGAAAGAAGCGCAATGTGCAAGTTATCCGCATGGAAACTGTCGAGCGGGCACACTCGATTTTCGTATTTCACGTCAAGAATGCGGCCAAATTGTTCGTAAAGGTCAATCCATTCGCGGCAGCGCAAAAAGTGCAAGCTGAACTTGTCGCAGAATTTGCGGAGTTTGTTCCAAGATTTGCCATCCCATTCGGCGCAGAAGGCGTTCCACATGCACACGAAAGTGAGAAAATCGCTCTTATGGCCCGCAAATTTGCGGTGCAGTTGGCGGATTCGGGTGCGCTCCGGCTCTTCGCCGGGGACCACTCGCGGGTCCTGAATCGAGAGTGCGGAGCAGACAATCAACGCAGGTTGTAGCACTCCCGATTCGCGCGCCCGTAAAAGCACCGCCGAAAGCGCCACATCCATCGGAAGCCGAGTCATTTCGCGGCCAAGTTTCGTGACATGTCCCGTAGAATTGTCCGCGGTCAAGGCGCCGAGTTCAAAAAGCGTCTTGTAGGCGCCACGGAAAGCCGAATGCGGCGGCGATTGCAGGAACGGGAAATTTTCCAGTTCCAGCCCGAGGCTACGCAGCTGAAGCACCACGTTTGCGAGATTACTGCGCCGGATTTCCGGCTCCGTAAACTCGTCTCGCTTCTCGAATTCTTCGGGCGAATAAAGTCGAATACATACGCCAGGCTTCACACGCCCCGCACGCCCTGTGCGCTGCCGGGCACTCGCCTTCGAGATTTCTTCGACCGGGAGCCCCTGGATTCTCGACTGTGCATTGTAGCGCGAGATTCGCGCCATGCCCGTATCCACCACGTAGGCAATCCCCGGAATCGTAAGCGACGTTTCAGCAATATTCGTGGCAAGCACCACGCGGGTCTTCCCCGTATGCTTAAAGATGCGGCGCTGTTCGTCCGGACTCATGCGGCCATAAAGCGGCAAAATGTCGAAACTTGCCGAATCCAGTTCGTGCGAAAGCTCCCCCGCCAAATCCTGAATGTCGCGTTCCGTAGGCAAAAAACAAAGCAGATGGTCACGGTGGCGGGTTTCCAAATCCAAAATCGCATCGCGTGCTTCATCCAGCAAACCGGAGTCACCTTTTCCACTGATGTCACGCCCCAAAACCCTCTCGTCCCTCGTCTCTCGTCCAAAGAAATACTCCACATCCACCGGGAACGTTCGTCCCTCGGCTTCCATCACGCAGCTGTTTTCGTAAAATTCTTCAAAAAGCTTCGCATCCAGCGTCGCCGACGCCACAATCAGCTTGAAATCGGCGCGTTCCTTCAGCACCGTCTTGAAAATGCCAAGGAAAATGTCAATATTCAGCGAACGTTCGTGGGCTTCGTCAATCACGATTGCCGAATACTGGCGGAAAAGCCTGTCGCGGCGGAATTCCTGCAGCAGAATACCGTCGGTCATCACCTTGATAGGAGCATCGCTCTGGCCCTGTTCCCAGAAACGAATCTTGGTACTGACGAGGATTTCGTCCTTCAGTTCTTCGCGTAGGCGGTCCGCAATCGAAATCGCCGCCAAGCGCCTCGGCTCCGTCACACCGATTTTAAAGGGGTTCTGAGGACGCGCTTCGCGCTCTGAGGTATGGGCTCGGGCTTCGCCCTTTGAGGAATACCATTCCAGCAAAAATTTCGGGAGCTGCGTCGACTTGCCGGAACCGGTGTCTGCCTTGACAATCACCACCTGATGCTTTTCAAGCAACTCAAAAAATTCTTCCCGATGTTCAACAACAGGAAGTTCCGGATACTCAATTTTCAAGTTCAGGCTAAGCATGCTTGATGTGAGATGTGTGATGTGTGATGTGAGATGAGAAATGTTCAATTACTCATTTTACATTTCCTCATAGAGGATAACTCTACTAAGGTGCTAAAGCACCAAGTATCGTTTATCACATTACACATTTTTCATTACTCATTCTTTTATGTGTCCGCACTTGTCGCAGGTCAGCTTGTAGCTGTTATCGGGGTCGACGACCATCACGCCGTCGCATTCCGGCACTTCGCACGGGAGTTCGCCCGGCATCACTTCGCGGTAAGTCTGCTTTTCTGCCATCATTTATTCTCCGATTTCCTTGAGGTAACGGGCCAGCGCATCTTGCCAAGTCGGGAGCGGCTTGAAACCGTTTGCAACGAGCTTGCTCTTGTCGAGGCGGCTGTTGAACGGGCGCGCGGCCTTGCTTAAGCCATATTCGGCGGTGGTCACCGGAACCACCTTCGTTGCCATACCGGCCTGCTTGTAGATTTCGCAGGTAAAGTCGTACCAGCTAATGAATCCGCCCTCGTTGATGGCGTGGTAGTAGCCGTACTTTTCGGTTTCGTTCATGTCGATGAGCAGGCGCGAAAGATCGAGCGTGTAAGTCGGAGTGCCGATTTGGTCGTTCACCACGCGCACGGTTTCGTGAGTCGTGCCCACGTTCAGCATAGTCTTGATAAAATTCTTGCCGTTCAGGCCGAACACCCAAGCGATTCGCACGATGAAATACTTTTCAAGAGTATTGGCGACAGCAAGTTCGCCTTCGAGCTTGGTCTGGCCGTAAACGTTCAGAGGTTTGTAATCCTTGCAATCGGGCTGCCAGGGTTCCGTGCCCTGACCGTTGAACACGTAGTCGGTGCTAATATAGGTCATCTTGCAGCCGAGGCGCTTGCAGGCATCGGCAATGTTCTGCGTACCGCCGGCATTTACCGCACGGACCTTTTCGACATTCGCATCGTCTTCGGCCATATCCACCGCCGTCCAGGCGGCACAATGAATCACAGCATCGGGCTTGATTTCAGAAAGAGCCTTGTCGACGGCGACAGAATCCGTAATGTCGAGCTGCACGTAAGGCATCGTGGTCACGGCAGAACCGTCGGCCACCCCACTATAGGCAGGCGCCATGTCGGAACCCACCCCCATGTGCCCGCGCTTTGCAAGTTCGTTCATTACATCATGGCCTAACTGGCCACCCACTCCCGTGACAAAGAATTTCATACGTATAAACCTCTTTGCCCTAATATAGAAAAACACCCCGCGTTCGCGGGGCGCCTTTTCATCCACAATATAGGAGCATTTGGATGTTAAGTATTAGCGGGTCACGCGCACCTGTGTGAACTTGTTACTCTGCTTCACCATGTAGACTCCAGCCTTCTGGAACTTGGCAAAGAGAGCGTCGGCAACGGAAGCGCCATTGGCAACATCGACCTTGCCGAGGTTACGGCCCTGCATGTCGAACACCTGACAGGTCTTACCAGCGGCGTTCAAGCGCAGCGTCGATGCGATTGCCTGGGTTTCACCAGTGGTGAAGACCAGCTTGACGTCACTAATCTTGACTGCACCTGTAGTTTGTCCCAAATTGAAGGCAAACTGAGCAGCATCATCAGAATCTTCTTCCATATCAAAGACAAATGTGTATTCCTGTTCCGTAGTGGTGATGTCAAATTCCTTAGTGGCGTATGAACCCCAGGGGTCTACGGATTGTTGGAAATTAACTTCAATCTTGCGATCTACATCAGCGCTAGCCTTAAAGGACAACTTGTACTTCATGCCCTTATCAAGAGCCAGATTGTACTGAACAAGCTGCGGCTGGTAAGTTTCTGCACCAATAGTGGTAACGTCAACCGTAGCCGTGCCACCAGAAACAGATGTCTTTGCAGCAGAGTTACCCCAGTTTGTACCCTGACCCAGGAACCAAGATGCATCTTGGCTTGTAGAAATCACGCTGCCGCTCGGGAAATCACCATCCTTAAGAAGGTTCACTGTGGTTTCGCCGACCAATTCAAACTTGGCGACCACATCCTTTTCCTTGTCCATGGTTACAGAAATGGTTTCGGTAGTGCCGGTAACAGCACCTTCCCAACCCACAAACTTCCAGCCTTCGTTGGCTTTGGCGGTGAGCTGAACAGTTGTCTTGGGAGCATAATAGTTAGCGTTTGGGCTCTTTGTCACAGTACCTGCAGCAGCCGGAGATGCAGTTACATTGAGGGCAAGTTCATCGGCACTGCCACCGATTTTCAGCAGGTTCTTCTTAACGGTAGCATGACCTTTTGCAGTGCCCGTATTTCCAGTGTAGGATTCAATCTTCATGGAAGCAACTTCATACAGTCTACCCATCTTCATACCCACTTTAGCCCATTCGCTGAAGTGCTTGGAAATAGAAATGGTACCCTTGGTGCGATGCTGGCTCGTATTCGACGGGATGGACCAATACTGCTTAAAGGTGCTGGTACCCGAAAGAGAAGGTTGCTGAATACGGTCGGTAGTATAGAAATCGTAGCTAATACCATCGATAACTGCAGAACCAAACTTTTTACCGCCCGAGGTAGGATTGTAGCTTCCGCGATCCTGGACAATGTAGTATTCAATTTCGTTGCTGAAACCACTGGGAATGTCCTGCTGGTCGTAATAGCCCCAGCCATAGACACTGACATACTTCACGTTGTCGGTGGAGCTCCATTCCACTTCAAATTCGGAGGTAATATTACCCACATTCTGTACGGTAACAGTGGAGTTAGAACCCCAACGCTTTCCGGAACGGGCCAACATGTTGATAGTACCACTCCATTCAACGGAGAATGCACCACCATTTTCGGTGCTCGGGTTAAGCGTCATAGTTGCGTTACCGGCACCATTCTGGCTCCAGAGTTCGTAATCATAGCCAGCGCCGCTGCCCATTTTCTGGGATTGGCCATTAGAGCAGTTAAGGGTGGTCTGCCCCCAGGAAATGGATGACGAAATTGCGGCTACGGCAATCCCCATCTTGATAACTTTATTAAAGCTCCAATTCATTTTCTAACTCCTGAATGTTTAGGTTTCTACCCTAAAGATATATCTGTACACTCCAAACTGGAATACAATCAATAAAAAGGCGTTGTTGCAAAAAACAACGCGCAACGAGCAAAAAATTGCCGTTTTTAGCGAAAATTCCCCACTTTCGCAGGGAATCTCGTTCAGGAGTATCTGAAGATTAAGCGATTTTTACGGAGTCACCTTCACGCGGAGGAAGGTCTTGCCCTGCTTCACGAGGTAGATGCCCGTATTCTTGAACTTCGCCTTGATGGCAGATGCAACCGTAGAACCGGCCGGCACATCGATTGCACCGAGAGTGCGGCCCTGCATGTCGAACACCATGAACTGGCCATCCATAGTCGCGAGAGCCTGGGTCATGAACGGGAGAGCATCCGTAGCGCTACTGCTGCGACCCCAATTCCAGCCGCCACGGCTAGAGCTAGATTTTGCGGTGCCGCTGGAGCTAGACTTAACCACGCTGGAGCTGGATTCCGGTTCCGGCTGCGGGAGCGGATGCTTGGCGTCAGTCATCTTGAAGTAGGTCACGTCGAACGAACCCGTTCCACCACCCGCTTCTACGAGTACCTTGGCTTCGTACATCTTGCCCATCTTCATGCCGAGGGATTCCCACTTCTTGAAGTGAGCCGTGATGTCGATATGGCCACACTGACGGGCACTCTTACGCACGCTGAAGTACTGCGGGAAGGTCTGGTCGCCCTTGATAGAGGGGGCGTTGTAGCGGGTATTCTGGTAAATTTCGTAGGTATCGCCGTCAACCGTGAATTCACCCTTTCTCTGGCCGAGGAGGTTTGCGCCCGGCTTGTTGAACCAGTCGTCCACGATGTAGTATTCTACGAGCGGGTCAACTGTCCAGCCGTAGATACCGATGTAGTTGTAACCGCCTGCGCTGCCCTGGTGGCTCCACTTGTAGTAAGCATCGATGGGACCAACCTGATCGTAAGTCTTGTCCTCGTTGTACTTGAAGCCTACGCGGGCAAGGAAATCGTTTGTGCCGCTCCATTTGGCGGTGTAGGTACCGTTGTCGTAGTAGGTCATGGAGTTGTTGCCACCCTGGTACCAGATTTCGTAATGGTAACCAGTGGAGCCGATATTGCCCGTAGAGCTTGAGTTATTGCGGCCATTGTCCGTCTTGCTCTGGCCTTCATGGCCCATAGCGTCCTTGCAGGCGTCGATGGTGCCCGAAACTGCAGTCCCACCCTTAGAAGAGCTAGACTTTGCCACGGAGGAACTAGACTTCGGCGAGGCGCTAGAAGTCGGCGACGGCGTAGCATTGTCGACCATATTAAAGTATGTGTAGTCCACGGAACCCGTAGCATTGCCACCCGCTTCGGTCATGAGCATCACTTCGGTCACGTTACCGAACTTGAGCGAAGCAGATCCACCGCCCTTCGAACCGCGAAGCTGCTTCTGCTGGCCGGTGAAGAGTTCATCCCACTTCTTGAAGTGGGCAGAAATGTCGATATGGCCACACTGACGCGGAGTCTCGCGAATGCTGAAGAACTGCACGAACGTAGAAGTGCCCGACTTGGAGGGTTCCTGCTGGCGGAGGAACGCATGGATGGAGTACTTGGCGCCATCCACCGTGATTTCGCCGAACTTTTCACCCACATACTGTTCGCTCGGCTTACTGAACCAGTCGTCCACGATGTAGTATTCCGTTTCCGGGTTCTTGGTCCAGCCGTAAACGCCGATGTAACCGTACTGGGCGTTACCTGTCTTGGTGTACTTGTAATCGACTGCAAAATTCTTCGACTTGTGGTCGATTCCGTTGCCGTTGTACTGGTAACCCACGCGAGTCAGGTAGTCGCTAGAACCACTCCAGTTGGCCTTGAACGTACCATTGCTGTAGTAGGTCATCGAGGCGTTGCCACCCTGATACCACTGTTCGTAGCCCCAAGGGGTCCCATTGATAGAACCCACCCTGTTGCCGCTCACTTGTGAGCCGTTTCCTGTATGACCCATGTTGTCGTTGCAGGCATCAGCAGCGAAAGCCGATACCGCTAACCCCAGCGTCATGGCAAGGCCGATACCGGCCAAAGAACATTTCTTCATAATTACTCCTATAAAGAATCGACGCGATCCCTTATCTGTAATTTATATTGAAAACGTTCTTTTCTTTTACACAAGATATACAAAGCGTTGTTGTAAATTTCAACGCAGAATTTGTCAAAATTCGGGCAGTTTTTGTAAACTTATTTCACGACAAAAGGCGCCCGGAGGCGCCTTTGTTAATATATGTTATATGTATTGCCGGAGCTATTCTTCGGCGGGAGCTTCCGGAGCGGCATCGGCGGGGTCGATCTTCTCGACGGAATCGTCATCGACTTCCACACCCTGCACATGGTCGAAGGTTTCCTTCGCCTCGGCGCTATCCTGCTCGATGTCTTCGACGCTCGGGAGCGCGGTGGCGTCTTGCACCATGTCGCCGTCACGCAGGCTAATCGCCTTCACGCCCTGGGCATTGCGGCCCGTAAGGCGGATGGAATCGGCCTTGATGCGGATGACCTGGCCTTCCTTACTCGTGATAATCAGGTCGTAATCGTCGGCAACGCTATCCACGAACACGGCCGGGCCAATCTTGTCAGTAACGTTGAGGTTCTTCACGCCCTTGCTTCCGCGCTTGGTAACGCGGTAGGTGCCCGGTTCACTGCGCTTGCCGTAGCCCTTTTCGGTAATGGTAAGCACCTTGTTGCCTTCCTTGAGCCACAGGAGCGAAATGACCTCGTCGCCTTCGGCAAGCTTGATACCGCGAACACCATGCGTGCCTCGGCCCATCGGGCGGAAGCACGTAATCGGGAACGTGACGGCCTGGCCGTTGCGGGTCGCAAGCATAAGCAGGTCCTTCGGAATCGGGCGGCCTTCGAGATCATCGGCATCATCCGCTTCAGGAACCTCTGTCTCAGGCCCTTCGGCAAGCTCAGTGGCCTGATCGTCGCCCGCATTGAGCGAGGCCTTGTATTCCTCTTCGCTCATGCCCACGAGCTGCACCTTCACGAGTTCGTCACCCTCGTCGAGGGTAATGGCGTTCACGCCGGCCTTGCGCGGGCGGCTGAACAGCGTAAGGTCCATCTTGTTGATGATACCCTTCTTGGTCGCAAACACGAGGCAGAAGAAACCGCCGAACTTGCGCACAGGCACAATCGCCTGAACCTTTTCGCCTTCGGTGAGGCCCACGAAGTTCACAATCGGGCGGCCCTTGCCGTTGCGCGTGCCTTCGGGCAGGCGGTAAACCTTCGTCCAGTAGGCGCGACCCTTGTTGGTAAACACGAGCAGGTAACTGTGCGTGCTTGCCGTAAAGATCTGGTCCACGTCGTCTTCTTCCTTGAGGCCGGCACCGATAATGCCCTTGCCGCCACGGCTCTGAGTCTTGAAGGTGTCAATCGGGAGGCGCTTGATGTAGCCTTCCTTGCTCAAGGTAATCACCTGTTCCTCTTCGGCAATCAGGTCTTCGTAGTCGCTGTCGTCGACGGATTCGCCGATGGTGGTGCGGCGTTCGTCACCGAACTTGTCCACCACTTCGTCAAGGCGCTTGAGGATAATCGCAATGCGGCGTTCGCGCTTGGCGAGGATATCTTCGAGGTCGGCAACCGTCGCGATGAGCTCGTTGTATTCCGCTTCCAGTTTTTCGAGGTTGAGGCCCGTCAACTGGGCAAGTCGCATGTCGACAATCGCCTGCGACTGGATTTCGTCGAGGCTGAAGCGTTCCTGCAAGTTCTGCTTCGCGATTTCGGTCGTCTTGCTCGACTTGATAATCTGCACGACCTCGTCGATGTTCTGGGTCGCAATGCGCAGGCCTTCGATAATGTGCAGGCGGGCCTTCGCCTTCTTCAGGTCGAACTGCGTAGCGCGAGTCACCACGTCCATACGGTGGTCAATGTAAATCTGAACCAAGTCCTTGAGGGTCAACAACTTAGGCAGGTTATTCACGAGCGCCAGGTTGTAGATGCTGAAGGTGGTCTGCAACTGCGTGTACTTGAACAGGTTGTTGAGGACAACCTCGCCCACCGCATCGCGCCTGAGTTCAATCACGATGCGAACATCCTTCGCAGATTCGTCGCGGATGTCGGTGATGCCGTCCACGCGCTTTTCGCGAACGAGGTCCGCAATTTTTTTGCAGAGTTCGGACTTGTTCACCATGTACGGGATTTCCGTCACGATGATGCGCGGCTTGCCCTTGGAATCAATTTCGATGTCAGTGCGGGCGCGCACACGCACGCGGCCGTGGCCCGTGAGGTAGGCATCGCGGATACCCGCACGCCCGCAAATGATTGCACCCGTCGGGAAGTCCGGACCGGAAACGTACTGCAAGAGTTCTTCGCCCGTAATTTCCGGGTTTTCTGCCACCGCGTGGATAGCGTTCGCGATTTCGCGCAGGTTGTGCGGGGCCATCGAGGTAGCCATACCCACGGCGATACCCGTAGTACCGTTCACGAGCATGTTCGGGAGCACGGACGGGAGCACCAGCGGTTCGTCGAGGGTTTCGTCGAAGTTCGGGCCCATGTCCACGGTGTCCTTCTCGAGGTCTTCGAGCATCAGGGCGCCCATGTTGTTCATCTTCGCTTCGGTGTAACGCATTGCGGCGGCACCGTCGCCGTCGATGTTACCGAAGTTACCCTGACCGAACACCAGCGGGTAACGCAGCGAGAAATCTTGCGCCATGCGAACGAGAGTCTCGTAAACAGCGGAGTCGCCATGCGGGTGGTACTTACCAATCACGTCGCCCACGATACGCGCGCTCTTCACCGTCGGCTTGTTGGGCACCACGCCCAGCTTGTGCATACTGAACATCACGCGACGGTGCACCGGCTTGAAGCCGTCTCGTGCGTCCGGGAGCGCACGCGCCACAATGACGCTCATGGAGTAGCGGAGATAGCAATCCTGCATGTCCTTTTCGATAAGGCTCTTGAACTGCGTTCCTGGTACCAATTCTTCTGACATTCGTTATCCTCTTGGTGATTAGCCGTTTCCGGCCAACATCTCGTTTATCTTTTTCAAACTTTCTTCGTCGGTCTGGTCGATGCGGTGCGGCGTAACCGTCGCGTAGCCCTGGTGGAGCAGGTAATCGTCCGTATAGTCGGGCTGCCTGTCCCAGAGTTTTTCGCCATCGAGCTGCCACAGGTGGCCTTCGTTCGTGTAGTGGTCCGTAAACATGCCGCACGCCATACATGCAGGCCTAACGCCCTTGAATCCGTCAACATGCGCCTTCGGGAAGTTCACGTTCCAGAACACGCCCGCGGGGATATTCCTGAACATTCCCTCGCGCACGACCCGCACGGCAAAATCAATCGATTCCTGCAAAAGCGCATCGCCCCCATGCAGCGAGAGGGCTATTCCCGGAACACTCCAGAGGGCAGCCTCGCGCGCTCCGGCGACCGTGCCCGAATAAAGCGCGGACACGCCCGAATTCTCGCCGATGTTTACGCCCGAGAAGCACACGTCGAACTTACCCGGACCGGCCCCCTCGGTTTGTTCCAGGCCAAAAGCGGCATAGTGCCCGAGGGCAAACTTCACGCAATCGGCAGGGGTCCCGTCGACCGAAAACACCCTATAATCGCCCGCAGAATGGCATTCCTCGATACAGAGCGGGCGACGCAACGTAAATGCGTGAGAGACGCCGCTCTGTTCCGTTTGCGGGGCAAACACGAAAACCTCCCCACAGGGAGCAAGAGCACGCGCCAAAGCGTGCATATTCGCGCTATTCACCCCATCGTCGTTCGTGATGAGGATACGCGGTTTTCGAGGGCTTTGCATACAGCCCGAAATATAGAAAAATCCCTAAAATTTTAAGGAAAAAAACAGATTTTCAAGACCCATTTTCGGGGCTATTTTCCAGGCTATTTTCGGGTAGCTCGGAACAGCGAATCCAGGCGTTCCGAAAGCTGCTTTGCGCCCTCACGACCGAGATGGTCAGTATTGAACGCCATGCTCGATTTGTAGTCGTGATTACCCATCTTGTTTTCATCCAGGAACAGCACGTCCAGCGCCTTCGCGCGCTCCAGAAGTTCCTGCGCTACCGAGCGACGCACCCCATAAACACCATATGCGCCCGTTTTCGCATAACGCGGATTTTGCGGTGTCACGAGCAGCACGACTTCTATACCACGGGCACGAGCCTCCCCTACCAGTTTTTCGAGCGTAGCCATGTTGTTTACGACAGCGGGCAAATCCAGGCGGAACAGCGTAGAATCGTTCGATACCGAAGGTTCACCCCAGCCACCCGAGGGCAACAGGAATTCATCGAAACTGTAAGGCAGCATCTGGCCGGGCCTCGCCTTATACGATTTTTCAACAAGCGTTTCAAAACCCTTCGGGAGCGAATCCACCCAAAACCCGTGAGATTCGTCGTACCTGAGCCCCGGGGAATTCTCGTAAATCGAGTTCCACGACGAATTCTCGGTCACCCACATGAAATCCGGCGAGAATTCAAGTACCAGGAACCGGAGTTTTGGCAAATGGCTGAACACGTAATGCTCCGTCAGGAATTCCATTCCGAAAATGTCACCCGAGGAGTACGCCATGTTCAGGAGATTTTCCGATTGCACGTAAGATGCGTTCACGCCGAACATCGCCCTCGAGGACCCGAGCACCACTGCCGTAACGCTATCGCGGGATTTCCAGAAATATTCCATCTTTACGCGCAATTCCAGCCCGTAGAATTCCATCTGCGGCGTGAAATAAACTCCCGCGCTATCGATATCCAAATCGGGATTAACGACCGCACGATCATACGCATTGACCCATACGGCGGGGTGCCAGAGTTCCTCGCCGCACAACATTTCGAGCACATCGCCCGTGAATGCGTTCAAGGCAACCACCTTGCGATGCGCGCCATCGACATCCACCAGGGTCGCCACCACAAGGGAATCTGCACCGTATATCCATTCTGTATGGTCGAAAGTGTAGGGTGCAGGAGCCTTCGTAAAACGTTCCAGCGTTCCCGTACTATCGGCATAAAGAATCACCTCGTGCGTCGCGTAGTCTTCCCCCACAAACTTGCGGCCCGTCGTTCCCGCAAAATCCAGGAAGAGGGTTCGTTTCGACTTATCGCGCGAAAGGCTTGCATTGCACGCCTGTTCGCCGTTGTACCAGAGCGTATCATGCCCAGAAACGCGGGCGCGCAGGAGTCTCGCTCCGCTCACGGCAAGTTTTCCATCCCGGCTTATACCCCCGTGGTACGCGCCATCGAACAATTTCTCGGGCTCACCGAACTTGCCATCCGAAAAACGAACCTGCCACGTGCTCGCCTGCCTAAACGCAGATTCATCCTTGTTGTTGCCTGCATCGGTCACGAAAACAACCACCGTATCGCCCGATTCAAGCACGCGCCATCGGGGAATCGCCGCATTTTCCACATCGAGCTTTACGAGCCCCGAACCTATAGAATCAAGCGTTCGTACATACACGCTTGACTTGCCCGATACACCTTCAAGCCCCGTGCAGAAAGCAACGCGGTTCCCGTCGGGCGATATATCCGGATGGTACACTTCTACAGAATCGTCAATTTCTACCACGCGCGGATTATCGCCCGAATAGTCCACGAAGGCGAGTTTTCCCGTTTCGTCATCGCGGAACGCAATTTTTACTTTATTCGTACCCAACTCATGACGCATATCCATCGAATTTGCCAAAATCGACACGATGATGCTTTTCTGCTGTCCATCCCTGTTCAGCCACATCGGACTCCTTATCGGGCCAAACGCTAGCCTAAACCCCACATACTCCGCCTTCGAAACAGACGTGACCGTGTAGATGTCGCCACGGGAATACAGATGCATCGATGCGGCAGAATTCCTGTAGCTTCCGCCCTTCACGACACGCTCGCCAAGCACACCACCATCAATCCCGCCGACATAATCCGCAACCGGTTCCTTACGGAACGGCACATACCAGTCGTTTACCCATTCCATCACGTTGCCCGCCATGTCACAGACCCCATTACCATCGATAAACGCGCTGCAGACCTCATGTGCACGGTAATCAGAATTGTCCGCATTCCAGCCCGAATCGGGCTTCCACCCCCCACTTGCCGCATACACCCATTCCGCTTCCGTGGGAAGGCGATACGCGCTTACCGTCGGCAGGAACACGAGCCCCTCCAGATTCACACACGAGCCCTCGTTATCGAACGTGGCCCCGGTGTAGGTATAGGCCGTATCGAACCCTTCGGCAACACTCCGGCGGTTGGCATACAAGACGGCATCGTAGTAGGTGACGTTTACCGCAGGGAGCGAATCTCCGCAGTCCTTGCCCATTTCGGCGCAGGTAACCTCGTGCTTACCGATAAAGTAATCATAATCGAACGACACCTGCATCGCAGGCCGCGCATGCGCAAGAGCGTTAGAGTCGTCCGTCCCCAGGGTAACGGATTCACCGAGAGCGTAAACCGGCACCATGCTGGCAAGGTCGAACGAATCCAGCAGGGACTTGCGGGCAGCCCCTTCCCGTTCACCAGAAGCGCTTGCGGAATTCGAACACGCCCCAAGCACCGCGAACGCAGCAAACAGCAGAAAAACCAACACCCCTTTCATCGCAATCACTCCATCTGTCTTAGCACATAATAGACACGCGATGTAAGAATCGCAGAACCCACGTAGTTGATGTGGTCGTAATCAAACCCTACTTCGAGCGGATAATCGTGGTCGCCCATCTTGTTCTCGTCAAGGAACCTGAAATAGTCCTCGCGAGCATCGTATGCATGAATTTTTTCGAAGAATTCCTTCGCCTGGCTGCGTCTGAGCCCGTAGCGCCCGTAAGCTCCCGTTTTCTTGTAGCAGGGGCATAGCGGGGCAGTCACGCCCAGAACCTTCACTCCACGGTCCTTCGCCATGTTCACGAGGTTCACGAGCATTTCCAGTTCCTGGTCAAGCGTTTTCGAAAGGTCGCTATCCGTGGTATCGTTCACGATTTCCGTCGACGACAAATCCTTGTCCCAGCCGTGTTCCCCGATAAGCTGAATCCACCCACGATAAGGGGCAGCATTGTTGTAATCGTTGTCCGCGCGGAAGTTGTTATCCACCATCTGTACAAATTCATCGCTCACGCCCTCCTTCCAAAAACCGTGATAGGCATCGTAGGCAAAGCCGGGCACGTACTTGATATTGTTGTCGATATTCCATTCCGTATCATCAATCCACCACATATCAGGGTCAATCCCGACCACAACGAATTTCAGGTTCGGGGAATGTGGCAACACATAGTTCGAGAACATGTAGTACGAAGCGTTCATGTCGCAGGGGACCGTTCCGAAATTGAACACGTAGTAATCTTCCATCTGCATGGGGTTCACGCCAAACAACATGCGGGAATTACCAAACACAACAACCTCAATGGAATCGTGGTTGTGCCAGAACATGTGCATCTTGCCGGCCAACACGTGATTTTCCTTGCCCTCCACAAAGTAGAGGCCGGCACTGTCCGGATTGAGCGACGACTCACCCGAAACGTCCATCGGCAAAGCCCAGAAGGCGGGGTGCCAGATTTCTTCGCCTTCAAGGAGAACGACTGACTTGCCACTGTACGAATCAACCATCGCGATACGGGCATGCCTGCCGTTTGCATCGGAAAGCGAGGCGACAAACATGTGGTTTGTCCCCTGCATCCATTCGGTATGGTCAAAGGCATAG
>JAEEGI010017833.1_pt1 | contig 14498 bp, 13 predicted proteins | sample 8958751 | NCBI WGS metagenome assembly JAEEGI01 (sample SAMN16246545, study PRJNA631951) | gut metagenome | biome: gut microbiome; feature: rumen; material: KS-attached | host: Bos | place: Iran: Karaj | collected 2018-10
GAGATACTTAATGGTGCGAACCATCTGAGAAGTATAAGAGTTCTCATTGTCGTACCAAGAAACAACCTGTACCTGATAGGTATCATCGTCGATCTTAGAAACCATGGTCTGAGTAGCATCGAAGAGTGAACCGAACTTCATACCGATGATATCGCTAGAAACGATCTGATCCTCTGTGTAACCGAAGCTCTCTGTACCAGCAGCCTTCATGGCAGCGTTGATACCCTCCTTAGTGATGTCCTTACCCTTAACCACAGCAACGAGGATAGTGGTAGAACCTGTAGGAGTCGGAACGCGCTGTGCAGAACCGATCAGCTTACCGTTCAGCTCAGGAATTACCAGACCGATAGCCTTGGCAGCACCCGTTGAGTTAGGAACGATGTTCTGAGCACCTGCACGGCTACGACGGAGGTCACCCTTGCGCTGAGGACCGTCGAGAATCATCTGGTCGCCAGTGTAAGCGTGGATTGTAGACATGATACCAGAAACGATAGGAGCATAACCATTCAGAGCGGCAGCCATAGGAGCCAGACAGTTGGTTGTGCAAGAAGCTGCAGAGATAACGGTATCAGCAGGAGTCAGAGTCTTGTGGTTTACATTGTAAACGATAGTAGGCAGATCGTTACCAGCAGGAGCAGAGATAACAACCTTCTTGGCACCAGCCTGGATGTGGGCAGAAGCTTTCTCCTTAGATGTGTAGAAACCTGTGCACTCAAGAACTACGTCAACACCCAGCTTGCCCCAAGGCAGCTCAGCAGCGTTAGGCATAGCATAGATAGTAATCTCTTTACCATCAACGATGATAGAGTTGTCTGTAGCCTCAACAGTGTGCTTACCCTCACCGAACTTGCCAGCGAAGCCACCCTGAGCGGTATCATACTTCAAAAGATGAGCAAGCATCTTTGGGCTTGTCAAATCGTTAATTGCTACTACTTCATAACCTTCAGCCTCGAACATCTGACGGAAAGCGAGGCGACCAATACGGCCAAAGCCGTTAATAGCTACTTTTGTCATTTTACATTTAATATTTAAAGGGTTTATACCTATTTATTACTAACTTTTTTGCTCTAAAAAGCATTTTTTTTTATTTTCGGCTACAAAGTTACAATTTTTTTCCTAAATTTGCAACCAGTTTCTATCTTAATTATGATTAAACTTCGAAGATAAAGCATAAAAGTTCAAAAAAACAGAGATAAAAATTCTGTGATTGCAAAATGAAGATTACAATTCAAACAATAAACGTTAAACATTAAACATTAAAGATTATGGGATTTATCAAAGAATTCAAAGAGTTTGCAATGAAGGGCAATGTGATGGACATGGCTGTTGGTGTAATCATCGGTGGCGCTTTTGGCAAGATTGTGACATCTCTTGTCAATGATGTACTTATGCCTGTTATCGGTTTGGCTACTGGTGGTATCGATTTTACTAACCTGTTTATCAACTTAAGTTCTGACGAGAAGTTCTCTACTCTCGCAGCAGCTCAAGAGGCCGGTGCTTCAGTTTTTGCCTACGGTCAGTTCATCCAAAATATTGTGGATTTTCTGATTGTTGCCTTCTGTATCTTCCTTATGCTGAAAGGAATCAACAAGCTAAACCGCAAAAAGGAAGAGCCGGCAGAACCTGCCGCTCCTGCTGGTCCTACCCAAGAAGAGTTGCTTGCTGAAATCCGTGATTTACTAAAGAAACAGTAATCAGAGAAAAGTAGAAGAAAGCCCTGCATCTGTTGATGCAGGGCTTTCTTTATTACAGGTCACGTTCAATATAGGTAAACGTTGTATCGCCTATACTAAACGATGAGTTGTGATAGAGCCATGCACTACGTCCTACGGCCAAAGGTTTATTATTGATAACAATGCCTGTTTCAATTGCCGTCAAACGCATAACTCCGTTTATTTGGCGAATTTCTGCTTGAACAGGTGCTACCTGACCTTTGATGTCCCAAGACATTTGTAGAGAACAGTCAATAGACTTACCGATGGTAACCACCTGATCTGGATTATTGATAAACCATTTGAACAAAGCAATATCCATTTCCTTCATTGCCCCTTTAACATTCAAGAAATAGCGTTCTGACTTGGGGGCCATTTCTGCCACAGAGACTGCTAAACCGACAGCAAAGAAAATACAAGTCACTAACAACAACACGCGGATATCCAAAAACAAGGTGTCGTTGAATAGGAAAGACCAAAGATACATAGATACAATACCCAAAACCAATGTGATAGCCAAAACATATTTCTTCAGTTTAATCCTTGTACCTATCGTGGAACCAAAAGCGACCATGAGTGCCATCATTGACCATGGAATCCAATCAATAATAGCAGAGAAAGTGCCCATATCAAATGATTGAGCAATAAATCTAAAGAGCAAGAAAACCATATATGAGAAGACACCGACAACGACAGCACGTATTAGGATATCCAATACGCGACGCCTCATTTGCTGTCTTCTGACTGCTAACGACGCCAATGCCAAAGTGAGGAAGGAACCTATGAAGAGCCCAAATTCCGGTATCTGGTTGATGCCATTCTCATCATTGTTAAAGATGGCATAATTGCCTATGTCTGCGATTCGTGGTTCCATCATTTGAGCAATCAATGTATCTGGCGTTTGGTGGAAATCTGTCACATAAAGGAGATAGAACAGCCAAGTGAAAACTGCCGAAACAATGGACACCAAGATCCACTTCATATAAAATGATGCATTCTTCGAATCGAACAAATTTGCATAATTATAATAATGTGAACCGCTCTGGCAATGTCGTCCAAATTCTGGGCAGTGATAATCATTTTCGTCCCAGCAACTCTTGTGCATGACATGTTTACACTTCACAACTATGTCGTCACCTTCCATGAAAGGTGCCTTACAAAAATAACACGTCTGACCAACAACAACATTGCCCACACTCATGTCACCTTTTACATACTTAACCACATATTTTTTTAGGAAAAGACGATATTTTATATAAGGTATCAAAAATTGGAATATCAAATATACCATTATAATAAAGAACAAGCCTAATCCTAACCCCTGCAAAAACATCCACAGGGTTCCTGGATCATTAACAATCACAGGATTATATGCTGTTCCAAGAAAAATGTTCGTGGAAGCGGTGCCAATTACGCTATCTGCTTCATTAGAAATTATCTCTATCCGGAGCCGATGAGGATTGCCACGATAGACCTTCCCGTCGGGATTCTCAAAGATAAACTCATTTGCAACAATCATACTTTCAGATTCCAACAAACAGTCTTCCATCTCGGTCCATCCGAATTTATCTTGGTATAAACCACCAGTATTTTTACAGACAACTTTCAGTACGCTCTGTGCCTCATTGTAATCAGCTGCCGCCACCATTTTGCCTAATGACACTGCAAATACAGATAACCTTTCATCACGCAAGGAATCGGAATTAACCAACGTTTGCTGCAATTCAAAATGCTTCGGATCAACCGGCTCATCATTATCTCCATAGACTTTCTCATCTGAGAAAACTATCAACCCCATTTTCTTGGCGTCAGCCCATACCCCAAGATTATCCTCCATTTCGCGTTTCTTAAGCAAGAGAGAACGATACAAATAGCAATACTGTTCCGGATGTGATTTAAAATAATTTTCTAAAACATAATCTGTCACTTCAATTGTCTCTGACACGTTTTGTCCATCCATAAATGAGACAAAGAGATTCTTATGCGAGAAAACTGCTTGAATTTCCTTAACTGCGTCCCTCACCTTATCAAGTACATCCTGCGGTTGGGTCAAATCAACAAGCGCCAAACACTTAACTTTCCGTTTAGCAACTTCATCGCCCTCGGTATTCTTAACACCAATCAACTTTGCAGCAGTCTTTTTTTCTTGCAGGATTCCCCCTACAGACTCCGAAACCTTAATTGTCACATCATTGGAATCAGTAAAATGATAAGGTCCCACATCGTGGTTGAAACCAACATAAACATGGAAATACTTACGATCAGGGGAGAAATTGACACTCAACACTTTCATTGCCTCAACATTCAACTGCCCATCCTCGACAGTATCCGTGCTGAAAATTTCATCTATATTGACATCAGCATCAGTAGGAGTTTCTTGACAGCCTTCAAGTCCCACGAAAGCTATCAACAGAAATAAATATCGAAACATTCTATTCTTACTCATATCTTTATCGTTTAAATAGTCGGATAGTTTGTACCCTGACCTTGGTTGTTCATCATTTCTTTATATTTTTTCAGATTTGCGACCTTATCGCGGTAAGCATTGAACTTTGTCAGAATACCATTCAGGAACAATAGAATAATAGCAACTGCAGCAAAGCCTAGGACATAATCCTTCACCCGCTGAACAAACGGTTTATATTCCAAAGCCTGTACTTTTTCCGATACACTCTTCATGATAACAAACTGGCCATCTAATACATCCATTCTCTTGGATAGGGTGGGAACTAGCTCTGTGGACGCCTTAGCCTGTTCATAGTTTTTCTGCAGTTCACCAAAGACGATTTGTTCTTTAGCTTTTACTTTTTCTAATTGTGGTGCTAACTTCTGAAGCAAAGATAGCTGGTATGCTTTTTTATATAAAGACTTATATATACTAACCTGACTTATTATATATTTATCAGCTTCAACAAACTTCATAACAGCCTCCACGGCCTGCGTCTTAGCATCAAGTGAGTCCTTCACGACCTGTTTCTGTCCCTCGAATGAAGCAACTTTCTCCATCAGATCTTCGTCATTAGCAATATCCATCAACTGAGCCTGATAATAAGTATTCCACTTGACGTCTAATGTATTATACGATTGGTTGAGGTAATTCATACGCTGTTCCATCGCAGAAATAAGCGATTGGGAAGCCTCGACATTCCCATCAAATGAAAGCGGCATTTGACACACCGCAAATAATTGGTTAAGTTCATCTGAGAACTGCGACAATCGAGTTTCTATTTCCAACTTCAGTTGAGCCACCTCGGGAGATACGGCTTCAGGCGATGCTGTTTCCTGAGCTTTCATCAAACCAGGAAGAAGCATCAGACAAACAATCAGTCCTATGTATTTCAGCCTTATCATTATTACCTTTCTCATTTACACGTACTATTGAAATAACGCTCTGCTGCACGGAACGTAGCAACTGCTTTTTGTTGCTCTGCAGTATTTCCTGTTCGCTTACCTATCATCGCATTTACCTCATCTATAATACGCCGTCCTTGACTGATAAGGTCACGACATTCTATAGGATCCTTGCTCATAAGCCAACGAGACACAATGATATCTATCTGCCGTGACTTAGCCATCAGGATTTTCAATCCATCAGGAGAAAAGCTGCTTGCGGCAACAGTACTTTCAACACTTTCTACTTCGCATTTTAATGCGGCAATAGAATCCACATATAAATTATACTTGTTCCAAGTTTCTTGAATATCCTTGCAAGGGCTATCAACACTTTTTGGCGGAAACTGGTCTTGTATCGTGGCCTTCAAGCCATCAAGCAAAGTCTTGGTCTCCTGTGTAGGCACTAATCGATTTCCAAACCTCTTTGACAATGTAGCATAATTAGTAGTAATGCCCTCCAAAGCCTTTTTTGCAGAAGCCAATTCGTCATCAAGTCCAAAGCATGGATTACGCATAATAGTAATCTTATATTCAAGATTCAAATCTCTACCTAATGGGATATTATAAAGATTGTATTTCTTCTTTTCAATCTTATCCATAAGGAAAACATCACGAAGTCGAATCGTTACAAGATCTCTTTTATTTTGAATATCAAAGGTTTGGGAAATAAAGTCATTCACCATCTTATAATCCTGCGGTGCAGGTTGAAGTCCTTCATAATCTATCCACCGGTTAAAGAAAAATTCTTTCGTGGGCTTAGGGATAGAAGCCTTAAACAATTTGCTTACCTTGAACTTATCCTTTGGGTTGTACTCCACGACATATGGCAACTGATCTGGGCGGAGTTTTCTGCCCTTAATTAAAGGTTTGAAGTGAACATTGTCCCAAAACACAAAAAGTGTCCGATAAGAAATCAATGTGACCGTTAAGTTATTGGCCTCTTCGTTAAAAACGAATTTGACCATCAAGTCCATATCCTTCACATCTTCCTTTAATGACAGATGATCAGTATAGGAAGCTCCCTGCCCTACACTAATGGTTCTAACTGTTTGGGCATGAATGCCACATAGCCATAACCAACTAATCAGTACAAAGATGATACTAACTTTTATCTTCATATTATTTCATTTGTTCAAAAATAATCCATTCATTGGGTTCCCCTTGACGCACAACCCATGATGCGACTTTCAAATCCTCTGGGTAAGGAGGCTCCATCAAGGCATGATAAATATCATAGCGTAAATAAGATGCCACACGCCTAACCCCCCATAGCAAATCGGTAAAGGAATCTATCATATTGATGCAAACCCGTCCGGCAAAAGGACCAAAATACCTAATATTTGGATGCCAAGGATGCGGAATTGGCTTTCCTGTGGTGTCTGCCGTCAAAAACTGCAACACAGGCTGTGCATCTACGCATGGATAACCAGAAGGTAAATCTATCATCATTTTATAACCTTTAGCATACCGAGGAGCATTTTTAACACCTGGCTCATTCAAATGTTCTTCATGCTCCACGCCACATATACTACGCAGATGATAATTTATGAGATACCTAGTCGGAAGACCAGCCACATTCCGTCTCATCACCTGAAAAGAGATCTCCTGGCTATCTGCCAGACCACATTCCAGTTGTTGCCACTCATACCACAGCCGGCGGTTGCGTCCGCTAAGCTGAGCAGGGTCATACTTCAGGCTATCATTCTGCATCAAGCTATTCTCCTTCAACCCGGTATTGGATCTGGCATCAGATACACCAGATCACCATTCTTTACGTTATAGTCAGCCAGAGTCTGATCCTCATGACCTATACGAGGTCGCATCACTCTAATTTCATGCACATCAGGATCCTCTTTACCAAAGAAGTAATCCAACGGAGCGCCAGTCTGATCAATCGAAGGGAAATCAAATATCAAACGGCCATCCTCACCAATGGCATGACGCAAATTATCGACCAGCGTTGTCAGTGGAGCCTGAGGGTTAACCACCTTAAACCGCACAGTTTTATTCTTATACGCAATGTCTAAAAAGAAATCTTCCATATTTATTTGCTCTTTTTCTCTATTTGAATCGTTACCACTATCGGATAAATATTTGTACTCCTGACACTCATCATAGCCTGAAGCAATGTTTCTGTCTGGGGTATTTTATCCTCAAAACCACGGCGGATAAAATTATTATCCACCAATACTATTTCGACAAGAACCTCATAACCAACTCCCCAATGGTCCCGTTGCTGTCGATGACTAACCATGACACTTTTCACCATTGAACGAGTAATGCCAAAACGTACCAACAATTCATTGTAACAAAACAACTTCAAGTCTGCAGGAGTTACCAATCGGTCATTTGTTGTCAAATAATATCTTGTAAGACTAGCTATTTCTAGTCTGTCAAGAACCTCATCGCTACCTAAAATAGGAGGAGCGATTTGACGCGTAGCAGAACTATCAAATCCAGAAGGTGGCAGGAAAGAACTGTCTGCTTTCAGCCGAGAGTTAACAGCCGACCCCTCAGTAGTTACATAGCGTACAGACAGACTGATAGGTTGTTGTCTGTCAACCTGAGGATTAAGCATTATATAGACACCTGGCACCCTCTGCTCTTCATCCTGTCTAGCAGCATCTCTCATACGTGCCAAAATATCTATTAGTGTTTGCATCACACGATCGTTAGCATCCTGCTTCAGGTTTAGAAAGGCATAAAAGTCTGTATAATATCTGCCAATTAAAGAATTCAAAAGACTAACTAGTCGTCCTTGATTAAAACGATCAGCAGTCATCTTACGCACCTCCACTGGCACTTTGCCGTACAACTGATCGGAAGATGGTCTCAACATATGCATGAATTGCTGTCCTGCGCCCCCGGATTCAGAACTTTGACTTTGGTAGCCCGCAACACGAACGATCGGAGTTGCAGATGTAAGATCAGCAGTATGTATGTTCGCATTAACAAGTATTATTGTATTTAGCAACAGATTCGATTTATCGAAAAGAAAACCATCCTTAATACCTGAAAATTCAAAAACCATATCGATAGTTTCCATCTCCGCCAAATTAAATTTGCTTGAATGGAATTTTTTAATGGTATACATACGCACATTATGTCTTGCAAAGAGATCCAAGCAAGGAACATTTGCAGCATAGGTTGGTGTACGATTATAGAGGATAGAATCTACAGCAAAGCAAGAACATAATGGAAGATCCGAGAAATCCCAAGGATTGACCAATGGTAGTAGTTGTCCCTTGATTGACACTTTCAAATCCTTAAAATTCTGATTCTTAATAGCAAAGGAGAAACCTGAAAGATCTTGGATTGGCGAGTCTAATTTCAATGTTACTTTCCATCGGCGGCCATCAATCCTGACAACCGACTGTATGGCAGCGTTCACAACACGTGTCTTAAGTAAGGGAATGAAAGAGGCTTCAGACTCCTCAAGCGAAAACACCTGATTTTCAGACAGCTCCATCATGGGGAGGCCTTGCTGCAACGCTGTTTCAACGACTGCAGTGGCAGGAATGGCATGTCCTACTTCATATGGAATCAACATACGATCAAACTCCTGAAGGACCTCAGACTTCATCTGTTCCAAGGTAGCCTCGGTCTCATTGGATTGATAGGCCAATGCCGTCATCAGCAATGAAAATACAGGATCCTGCTCGATTCCTTCTAACTGGTCTGGATGATCGCTCGCTCTCCATATACGGATAGCCTCCTGCATGAGTTCTTCTGCTTTCTGTCTGTTTTCAAATATCGTTTGTTTCATTTTCCTGACTCATTTATTTCCAAACCCGAATAACACTGGTGAACACATAATTCTCTTTAGTAGAGACAATTACACCCTTTACAGTGATATAGATTTGTCTCTCTTCCCGGATATAAGTCATGGTGACTGCAACATCCTCCAACCGTTTCTCGTATTTTCTCACGACCTCTTTCAATTCAGCAGCGAAGGTATTCATGTTTTTTGAAGAACCGGAAATTTTCTTTGAATATATATCCTTAATGCCAGTCTCATAAATCGTGTCACCAGAATTATATATAACTCCTTCATGCTCATCAAAGATCTCAAACCGCATATTATTAAAGACGAAACCGAAATTGGTATCAGCCACATTATTGTATCGCGGCGTAGTAAGCAGCAACTGAAGCGACTCATCAAGTGAGGCTTTAATGCTGTCCTGACGGGCGAGGCCAGATTTCAACACTTGCAAAGGTATGGACAAATTAGACATAGGCATTAAATCATCGGTACGAATTTCTCACTTTCCGGCTCAGGTACATAGAGTGCATTGAACAGGTGTTCAAACAAATTCTCGTAAAGCCGCTCATATAATCTCTCTCTGAGGTCACCTTCCATTTCGTTAAGCAACTGTTCCAATTCTGAACGCAAATGCTCCTCAAGGCTCGGCCTCAAGTTATTATTGATATACTCGGTTAGTGTCAACGTCTGCTGAGCCAGTGAGTTCTGTAATTCTTCCTTCACAATCTTCAGCAGTTCTATCTTCGTCTCGGCTAGAAGTTTCACAATCAATTCCTCATGCAACTGCTCATACAGCTCAGCTTTTGCCTGTCTAAGCAATGCATCATAGTCTATTGTGTTATCTTCCAGCACAACCTTATCAAGCACGACAATAACACCCGACAGAAAAGTCTCAAACCAATTTAACCACTGAGCGATATCAGACTGCTTTGGTTCGAGCATCTCAACCTGTTGCTCTGTGTTAGGCTTGATGATATAATAATCTACCGCTTGTGCTATTTCTTGAAGCATCATCAAGAAATCATGCACATTGTTTTTAAGGCTATACCCTTTCAAAATGAAGAGATAATGCAACAAAGCCCGTTTTCCCTCTCCCTCTATCAGGTTTTGGTGGGAAGTGATGGCATCAATCTGAGACACGAATTTCGCAATGTATTTCTCAAATCGAGAATCACTCGTCAGCAACAAACATGGTGGAATATAGTCTGCATCTATAGAGAACACACCTTCCCTTACCATGAAATGCATCAGCGGCATCACATCACTTGCATCAATTTCATCCTGAGTATGAATGGCATATTCATAATGTGGACGGATATAGGCCACGCCTTCCTTCTCAAACTCAGTAAGACCTTCACCGACCCCGACCGTCAGATAGTAGCTATCGCCGAACAGCATTGGAATCGTCACAACCACTGGTTCGTCAGCATCAACAATCTTTCCAGATGGAAGGAGGGCCATACATTGTAGTCGTTCAATTTCAAAGGTATTCTTAACGAAAATACCGCTACAGCTCAATGTAGCCCCAGGCAGCATACCCATGCGTGTACTACCTAAAGCCGCCCTAATAGCAATCTGTTGTTGGAAATCCAACTTTTCCTCCAAACCGATGAAGGTCTGTGAGGTGATTTCCATTCCTGGTAACCAGTTAATTCTTGAATTCAGATCCATAAACTTGCTTTATGTATTATTGATTCAGTTCTGTATTATAATTAAGTGTCAGTCTACCATCTGGATTCTGAGGCTGCGAATGTTCCTTGACATCAATTTCGCACCTCACTTCAAAAGGAACAAACCACTCCTTCAGAAAGTCACCCAGAGGAACAAGATCCACCTTCATCTTCTTAAATTCTTCAGCCGTCAGCCCAGGAATCAGCAATTTATACCTGACCACAGGCAACCAATTACGGGTTGTGTCCTGATGGCTATATCGACCTTTTGTCATTTCTACTTCACAGTTCATGAGTGCACCAAGTAAATTCGCAACAAAACCTAAGTCACCTCTCCACCGGCTGACGAAAGGTAACAATATGGCAGCCTCCTTAACCAAAGCATTGGATTCCTTGTTAATATCAAAACCGAAGTAGCTTTTTAAGAGAAACGTTAGTTTCTGATCCAACAACTCTGACGCCTTACGTTCTATCGTCAGTTTCTTGAGGAACACATAGGTATCGAATGGTGAAAATGCCTCATTGAGAAGTTCTCTACGCCATTCCAATTCTTTATACTTTGCTGCAAAGTCCTCACCTCGCAAGTCATCATTCTTCGTCAAAAGTCCATCAGGCAGCAGACGAAGGAACCCATCACGAGCAAGTACCACCTTTTTTTCTTTCTCATCGATAGACAATGCATCCTGATTATAATTCCGGTAGAAAGTACCCTTATCAATGGCAATCCACTGACTTTCCATCTCCGGATAGAGATAGTTAAGCAACACTTCTGCCCTAATTTGTGATAGATTTCTATTTATTCTCATTGCTATTTCATTTCCAGATAATACTCATTTCCATCTGCGACAACGTGAAGCACATCCCAAGAGGGAATGCCCAACTGCGCCAAGCTATAATCTTGGTATGGGAACTGATAGTCAATCTCTCGATATTCATGCTGATATAGTTCACTATACGGGATTCCTCCTAATGTTGTACTTTGTTCAATGAACTGTTCAACAGCGTGACCGGGAATCATAACGTCAGTGCGACGATCATTCGAACGTTCTACAACGTAGTCTACAAAGCAGTCGCTCTCCAGACTAATTATTGGCTCTTGAACTGATAACATCACACAAATCTGCTCCAATGCTTCCCTAACAGTATTGTCTGCAGTCAGTTCTGAGGGTTGTACAGGTTCCCATAAATCATGTACAGCGCAATCATTGTCATAAGCCTGAAACGTAACTAATTTCGTTGTAAGATGCAGACCATCATAATAAAACATCTTTCCACAAAGTGAGGTTAGTTCTCCTTGTTCAATCAGATCCCTATGCACCAATTTGAGTGCTTCCTGCACTTGTACAGCCCCAATAACTGAAGCTACAATTGATGTTGTTGGTGAATGTCCTGCCACTTCATGGCGCCGGATGATACCTGAGCATGGCATACGTCGAGTTAACTCCTCAAGGCCTTTAGGTCCTAAATTACATGCATAGCAATTGCAACCAGGAATGAACACACGTGCTGTACCTTCAAGTTCTGTTATTCCACCATCAACCCAAGGTACACCCGCACGCATACACAATCGGTTAATACAATATCTCGCCCAACGACTATCAACACATCCAATCACAACATCTTGCCGCCTAACAAGTCCAAGCCCCACATCATAGGCAATATCCCCACAGATAGTTTGAATATCCAACAATGGGTTCATCGCTTGTAATCGCTCAGCCACCACATCTACTTTCAAACGGTGTTGTTCGGCATCTTTTTTTGAAAAAAGGACTGATCGCGAAAGGTTTCCAACCTCCACGACATCAAAATCGACTACAATAAGATGTTCCACGCCTAACAACACAAGATTCTTCAGCACCTCGTTACCCAAGGCACCGCAACCAACTACCATAATCCGTGCGGCAGATACTCGTTGTTGTACAAAACATGTATTCATCTATATACCGTTCTATAGTCGTTTCATTTTCATGTTCACATCCACCATGTCATTACCAATCGGTACGATAACAGCCTCTGCATCTCTATAGCCCTCGGATGTCAAGCGAACCTTACATGGTTTATCTGCCGGCAGATGTGTCACCACAAATGGAGTCATCCCCACCTTAATCTTATTAATAAAAATAGTAGCACCCACGACATTGCTATGGATATTCAGTAGACCGTAACTCGCCATAGGCGCACTCATATCTAATAGTACAGGGAGATTATCATCCACCCACAAAGGAACCGTCGCTGACATTAAGCCGTCTTTTTGAGTATTGACAATATAGTACCCTAATTCAAGTTCTCCCTCCCATTTTCCGATAGCCACAAATTCCTGGTTAAGCCATATCTCGGTACTATCGTTTGGCGCAGTAATAATAACATGTGCCTTTGCTAAAGATTGTTTGTCTGTCTGTGTTTGATTGACACTATCCGTTTTTTGAGCGAGGATAGTATCTGACACAATCACACTACGCTTCAAATTCATCTGTTTTGGTTGCAAATCATCTGCAGTTAATTCTATAACTCTTTTCTCGGCATTGCCCACATTGACATACGTCTCATAGAAATTTGTCTGTCCTTTTGCTACTAATAAATGATGCGTTCCTGCCTGCAGATGCCCGCTCGTCGCTTCTCCCTTTCCTATCTGCTGCCCATCTAAAAAAATGATGCCGTCAGGCATCGGCGTCCTAACGGTCACATAAGAATAGAAAGACTGCAGAGAGACTGTCTTATACAATTTCGCACTATCCGTAAGCTCAAGAGTATCAGACTGTTCCTTGTGAAATGGAGCCTCTACGCGATAAGGGTGTTTCCCCAATGGGAGATTCATCTGAGCTAGTCCATCCCTCAGTAAGACGACATTACTATCCACCTGTAAGATAGCATTCTCAGGTTCCACTCTGAAGACCACCCATTGCTTAGATAATTTATATTCTTTTCCAGGCTTATCTGTCCATAAATTAGCCTGATAATGCTTTTTCTTCCTTAATCCCTTTCCCGGCACCTTCCAAGTGAATTGGCCATAATCAGGATGTTTGATTACAAGAAACTTTGTCTTGTGCGGGGCCAACAACGTCAGTTTCCCCTCTCCAGCTTCCACCTTAACATCTGTCTTTCCGTCAGCTTTCACTTCAAAACCAGTCTCATCGGTCATCAGGTCAAGAGTGGCTTGTTTCTTATCCACTGGCAATAGAGAGTGATTTAACAGATCAAACTTGACCCGTTTAAATTTCTCTATTTTCATTTTCTGCGCCCCTGCAGGGAGCAGGAGCAGCATGAGAAATATGGTAGCCAGTGTTACCTTCCTACTCATAATTCTTATTTCACAGTCGCCATAGCAGTGTTCCCCGGATTTGTAATTGAAATATTACCTCCCCATGTGCACATACATTTGCTGTTGTCGGTCAGTGCAGGCATGTTCATCACCTTCACTTGGGCACTTCCCGGTGCCCATGGTGTTGTTATCACTGGAACACATGGCATAGGTGTCAACACTCCCATAGCCGCCGATGTTGCCGAGGCGACAGTAGGGTTGGACAAGGACTGGCACATCCCAAACGTTGGAATGTTTGTACCTGGAATCATGTCCATAGTTGTAGCCATCAGCATATTGCCACACTTAGGACGAAGAGGTACCGTTACCACTAAGGCGGTCGGTGTCATACCGAAACTGCATTGGAGCATTGCGCCCATTGTTACAAATTTACCCATAACTTAAATCTAAAATAAAAGACCTTCGGCCCAGACCCAAAGACTGGGTCGAAGGTAAAAATATCAGTTACTTCCAAGGATTCTCGAAACCAACAGGACCGTTCTCGAGCTTCTGACATACAATCTCGATGTCCTCATAGTGCTCTTCGCCGTCTGCCCAGTACTCCTTGTACTTCACGCAGTAGCAACCTGTGCCCTTCAGCTGTTTCATGTCCTTACCGTCAATCGTGTTCTGGAACTTGATGGTGAAGTCGCGTGGATCTG
>JAEEGI010017834.1_pt1 | contig 14498 bp, 15 predicted proteins | sample 8958751 | NCBI WGS metagenome assembly JAEEGI01 (sample SAMN16246545, study PRJNA631951) | gut metagenome | biome: gut microbiome; feature: rumen; material: KS-attached | host: Bos | place: Iran: Karaj | collected 2018-10
AAACCTCTCGACATAAAATTTTTCTTCCTTTCTTTAGCCTTTTTCTTTTGAAGGAAGCGGTTCCACTCGCTCCAGAGTAGCATTAAAAAAATTCAAAACCGATGTAACCGCCGGATGTTGGGCAATATTTTCCCTGGCTTCCTGAACGGATCCTGTCGCCGGAGATGCTTCGGATACCGTGTTCTGAGCCGGCTCGTCTTCCTCAAGAACGACCGGCACGACCGTGATGGATCGCTGGAAATACCGTCCCAGCAGCTCTTCCAGTCTGGCACGTGAATCCCTGTCGCGCAGGCCGTAGCTTTCTTTTGAAAAACCGATCTTCAGCCGCGCCGAAGTTATGTCATTCAAAAGCCTTGCCTCTCCAAGCAAGGCGGCCAGCATGGGCTGTTCGCCGCGCAGCTGCGCCAAAAAACTTTCCCAAGTTGCCGGGGCTGTTGGCTCGGTACTGATGTTTTCTTCCACATCCTCCGTTATAGGAGCCGCCGGGGATGGTACTGGCGCTGGCGTTTTGTCCTCTTCCCGTTTTGCCGGCGGTATGGACTCCAGCCGGTCCGGGACATGCTTTTCTTCCGCCGGATGGCTCCCGGGAAGCGGAACAGATTTCAACACGGATTTGGGAACGGGCGCACGAGGCATGCTGACCGGTGTGCCACCCCGGTCAGCGCCGGAAGCCGATGAGGCATTCAGGCGTTCTTCCAGTGCCGTCAGGCGCGCCAGCAGTTCCGCAAGCGGGAGCGCCTGGGGAAAATGACAGATGCGCAGCAAACCGGCTTCCAGAGCCAGTGCAGGGAAGGAGGCATTGGAGAGTTCCCTTTCCAGCCGCAGGAGCAGGCTTATGTCGCGGATCAGATCCTCCTGGGTGGCCTCTCCCGCCAGCGCGCGCAGCTTTTCACCGGTTTCGCCATTTTCCTCAATACAATCGTTTTCTTCACCGGGCGCGATTTTCAGCCAGATGAGCGCGCGGAAGGTCTCAATGAGTTCCTTGCAGAAGTGGCGCAGGGAAACACCTTTTTCATTGGCCTGGCTGGTCTTTTCCAGAAGCAGGCGCGGATCCTTGTGCAGCAGGGCGGAGGCGGTTTCCAGCAGCAGCGCGCGATCCGTCACTCCCAGAAGAGAGACTACATCGTCATCGGAAATTTCCGTTCCACCGTAGGCGAACACCTGATCCAGCGTGGAAAGCGCGTCCCGCATACAACCGTCCGCCTGCCTGGCGACGAGGCGCAGTGCGGCGGGCGAGATGCTGATCTGTTCATGCTGAGCAATCGCCGTCAGCTGTTCGACAATCTTTGCCAGCGGTATGCGGCGGAAATCGAAGCGCTGGCAGCGGGACAGGATGGTAATCGGAATCTTCTGAATTTCGGTGGTCGCAAAGATGAACTTGACGTGTGGCGGCGGCTCCTCCAGCACTTTCAGCAGGGCGTTGAAGGCGTTTTTGGAGAGCATGTGCACTTCGTCAATAATAAAGATCTTGTAGCGGGAACGGGCGGGAAGGTAGCGGACATTTTCCTTCAGTTCGCGGATGTCTTCCACGCCGGTATTGGACGCGCCGTCGATTTCGATGACGTCTCCGGCGATGCCGTTGGTGATTTCTTCACAGGATGCGCACTGGTTGCAGGGATCGGGAAGCGGCGCACCGGGCTGTTCGCAGTTGAGCACTTTGGCCAGGATGCGTGCCGCAGAAGTTTTGCCCACGCCCCGTGGTCCGCTGAACAGGTAGGCGTGATGGATGCGATGATTGCAAATGGCATTCTTCAGCGTATCGGCGACATGCTCCTGGCCGACCAGTTCGGAAAATCGCTGAGGACGCCATTGACGGGCTAAAACAGTGTATGCCACGAAGAATCACCTGAAAGAAAGGGGAGACGTAATGCACATCTTTCAATAAAAAAACCGGCAAACCTTACCACCACAAGTGACAGCCAGGCACTCCTGCGGCACACAAGAAAACCGCTACCGCTGCTTCCTTCCGGACCTGACGGGGTTTACGATCCCTCGTTGCACAGGACCAGGCTGTCACTTCTGTTGGTAAACGAACCGGCTCAATTTTATGAAATCTTCAAACACGTTGAACATCGGCGAGGGAACCCCAGACGCATTTCCCAACTGCCCGATTTCACGCAACAAAAATTCTTGGCTTTTTGCACCTTACACATGGCGCTTTCTGGGACACATCTATCCTTACATCACGCAAAGGGGAACGGCAAGCATTAATTGCATCCCTGCTGGTTTGCCGCAGAAGGACAGGCCGAAGCTCTTGAGCTGGAAAAATTGCGACTCTTATCAACAATAAACTGGCCGCCGCATGGGTAGAAAATCAGCGTGTCCAGCATTTCGCGCTGCTGAATCTATTCTGCCAATCGTTCTAGTTGCTACTGCTCTCGCCATGTTTTTTCTGAAATAAATTTCATGCGCCTTTCATAGTCAAGATAAAGATAGTATCTGCGGCAAGGCTGGGGGATTACCAAGAATATTAAAGTGTCTTACACATATAAATCACATCATGCATCGGATTATTATAATATGCTTCGCACTCTTCAAATCCATATTTCTTATATAGAGATATTGCAGCTTTGAGCGGTTCTATGGTATCAAGAACCATTTCCTTATATCCGGCTAATCGGGCATGTTTTATTATTTCCTGTACAAGCAAATCTTCGAGGTGCATCCCTCGTGCCTCAGGCTTCACATATAACCTCTTCATCTCACATCTTTCATCTGAATGTCTATGGTATGCAATCATGCCAAGTACATTTTTGTTCTCGACCGCAACAAGTATCTCTCCCTCAGGTGCTGTATACTTATGAGCAGGATCTGCCAATTCCTCTTCAATATTCTGAAAAGACAAGTTCCTCCCAAGACGCTCTGAGTATTCTATTATAAGAGCTCTAACCTCGGTCAAATAATCCCTTCCATCAACAATCTGCATTTATATACCTCATAGCACATAAAACTGAATTATTCCGGAATTACAATTGTTAGCATCACAAGCTTGTCATCACCTGTATTGATGAATAGTGTGTTTAGAACCCTTCAATACTGACAAATCCAGCGGCTTTATTGGAGTTTCTGGAGACGATTGAAACATAAAAGGGCAGGAAAAGCAAATCCCCACAAGGTCGTCAGAAACCCTGTGGGGATTAAATTTTCGGTATGGCGGAGAGGGGGAGATTCGAACTCCCGGTACCTTTCAGTACATACGATTTCCAGTCGTACACCTTCGGCCTCTCGGTCACCTCTCCGCAGACAGACAAGCAGACTACAACAGAATATAGCGGCTGTAAAGAAGATCTTTCACCGATATGAGCGCCGGAACACTTTTTCCGCGGCACAGGAGAGCAGGTAGCCGCTGCCGGCCAGCAGCACGATGGTGGCGCCGGTGGGCAGATCCGGCTGGTAGGAGATCATCACGCCGCCGGCGGTAAAGACCAGTCCCAGCCCCACCGCCATCAGCATCATGCGGACAAGCGTATGCGTGTGGCGGCGGGCAATGGCCGCCGGCAGCGTCAGCAGCGCGATGACCAGCACCAGTCCCACCACCTGGATCAGGATGACGACGGTAAGCGCCACCAGCGCCAGCAGCAGCTGCGAGAACAGCTCAACATTGATGCCGCGCAGCCGGGCGAACTCCGGATCGAAGGAAACCGCCAGAAACTGCCGGAAGAACAGCGCGACCGTGGTCACGATGCCCGCGTCCAGAAGGGCGATGATCAGCAGATCCTGACGGGAGATCATCAGGATGTTGCCGAACAGGTAGCTCATCAGATCAACATTGTAACCGGGAGTGCGGGAGATGAAGATAATGCCCACCGCCATGCCCACCGCCCACAGCGCGCTGATCAGGATGTCTTCCTCGTGGCGGTTGTGGCGTTCCGTCCAGCCAATCAGTAAGGCGGCGCCCAGAGCCGTAATCAAGGCGCCCATTACGGGGCTGTGACCCGAAAAGTAGGCGATGCCCATGCCGCCCAGAACTGCGTGCGCAATGCCGCCGGCCATGTATCCTATCTTGCGCACGACCACGTAGGAGCCAATGACGCCACAGGCGATACTGGCGAGCAGACTGCCCCACAGCGCGTTTTGCAGAAAGGTGTGAGTCAGCATGGTGCTCAGGAAATCATTCATGATGTTTGTGCCTTAAGGTTTCAGGTGGTTGACAGATGGGTATCGTGATGCACCATGCGCAGCGAGGTGCCGTACAGCGCCTCAATCATGGCGCCGCTGATATGGGAGGTTGCGTGGCAAACCAGTGTCCGGTTGAGACAGGCCACCCGGCTGATGTAGTTGGAAATAAAGCCGATGTCGTGGGACACCACCACTATGGTGATGGACTCGTTCAGGCGTTTGAGCAGATCAAAGACGTCCACTTCGACTTTGGGATCGATATTGGCGGTGGGTTCGTCCAGTAGTAGTACCTCCGGATTGCCCACCAGCGCCCGGGCGATGAGCACGCGCTGCAGCTGACCTCCGGAGAGCGCGGAAATCGGCCGCTGCGCCAGATCGAAGATCTCGGTGTAACGCATGGCCTCGAAGGCGCGCTCCCGATCTTCGGCGTTGTAGCCGAACAGCGATTTGGTGCAGTCCAGCCGCCCCTGCAGAACCGTTTCCAGGACCGTCACCGGAAACTGGCGGTCAAAACGGATGAACTGCGGCACGTAGCCCAGATGGCGGCAGGCCGATTCGGCTGTGGTGCCCAGCACCGTGACGGTGCCGGACTGCGGTTTCAAAAGCCCCAGGATCAGTTTGAGCAGCGTGCTTTTGCCGCCGCCGTTCGGACCGACCACGCCGAGGAACTCTCCCGCCTCAACTGTAAGGCAGATGTTTTCCAGCGCCGTCACTTCGCCGTAACTGAAGGAAACCTTGTCGAGTGTGATGACGGGTGTGCTCATGGCGTCATGGCCTCTTTCATGGTTTGGGCGACCTTGCGCAAATTGGCAAAGTAGTCCTCCGCCAGGGGATCGATGGCCACCACTTTGCCGCCGATGGCAGAGGCGATGGTATCGGCGGTTGCATGGCTGAACTGGGCCTGTACAAGCACCACCCGGATATTTTCCCGGCGGGCGCGATCTATGAGCAAGGCCAGCGTTTTGGCACCCGGTTCCTTGCCATCGGCTTCGATGGCGATTTGCTCCAGATCGAAAGTCTGCGCAAAGTAGCCCCAGGAAGGATGGAACACCATGAAACGCCGTTGGGTGACCGGCGCCAGCGTGCCGCGAATTTCGCGTTCCAGAGCTTCAAGTTCCGCGACGAGCTGCTGGCAGTTGCCGTGGAAATACTCCTTTTGCTCCGGAAGCGCCGTCTCGAGCGCGGCGGCGATATTGGTGGCAATCTGCCGTGCCTGGACCGGACTGGTCCAGACATGCGGATCCCCATCTTCAGGAGAGTGATCTTCTCCTGCGTGGTGATGATGGTGATGCGTTGCCGCCAGCTTTTGAATGCCCTTCTGGCAGGGCACAACGCTTATGTCCTTGTTGGTATCCTGGATGCGCGGAATCCACAGCGTTTCGAAGGGCATGCCAATGGCGAAATAGATTTTTGCTGCGGAGAGCGCCGCCATCTGGCGCGGCGTCGGTTCATAGGTTTCGGGACTGTGCCCCGGAGCGACCAGAACTTCCACCGCTACATGCTCGCCGCCAATTCGTTCGACAAAGCCCTTGAGCGGCAAAATGCCGACAAAGACCCGCAACGGTTCGCCCAGAGATGCACCGGCGGTCAGACACAACGACAAGCACAGCACAATCGCCATTAATCCGATTTTTCTCATAGCGGAGATCCTTTTTTATTTATCGTCGTTTTGACAGCAGATGATGGTTTCCTGGCAATCCTCGCACCGTTTCAGCGAATGGTTGGCGAGGAAGGCTTCCAGGTGTTTCTTCTGGGGAACACTCAGAATGCCGGTGCCGTGACACAGGGGGCAGGTGTTTTCCAGGGCGGCCAGAACGGCGTCCCGGATGAATTCCGAACGGTTGGCGATGCCCATCAGGGCCTCTTTCAGCGTGGAATCGGCTTTGAAAGTAATAAGTTCCTGTTTTTTGTTCATGGAAACTCCTTTGGTCTCTTCGGTGATAATACAAAGTAATACCAAAGCCGTCAAGCAGCCGGTGCGAGTTTTCCTGTAGGAACCGGATGGACAATGGGGTATGATTTTAAGTGACAGATAAGTTAATGAGGCATGCCAGGACGACGGCGTTTTTCCTCCGGAGCATGTCAACAAGAGTTTGCAGGCAAGGGGTTCAATAGAATGCGTTATATCGATCTGCATCTGCACAGCAACTATTCCGACGGTGTCCAGACGCCGGAAGAGCTGGTTCGCATGGCCAAAGATCTGGATATGGCCGCGATTGCGCTTTGCGATCATGATACGGTGGCGGGGGTCGCCGAGGCTTTTGACGCCGGCCGCCGTTATGGTCTTGAAGTTTTGAGCGGTGTCGAGCTGTCCACTGTGTACGGCGAGTATGAGGATCTGCACCTTTTGGGCTACGGTTTCGATCCCGGTTTTCCGGAACTGCATGCGGCTCTGCATGATTTTCAGGGCCATCGCCAGGAACGAAGCCGAAAAATGACACGGCGCATCAACGAATGCCTGCGCGAGGAGGGACGGGAACTGCTGGATCCGCAGCGTGTCGATGACATGGCGCGCGGTGCGGTGGGACGGCCGCATCTGGCCCGGCTGCTTGTCGAGATGGGGCACGCCAGGAATGTGGAAGATGCCTTTCACCGCTATCTTATTCCCTGCAACGAGCCCAAACCCTATTTTCCCGCAAGCGAGGCCATTGCCCTGGTGCGGCGGGCCGGTGGCATCGTTGTGATGGCGCATCCCCTGCTGGTATCACGCGATGTGGATCTGCTGAAGGAACTGTTTGTGGAGCTTGGACGGCTGGGGCTTGCGGGCATTGAGGCCTATGCCACCAGCGCCTTTCCGGAAGAGATTGAACAGTTGATCACCATTGCCCGTTTGTTGGGGCTCATCGTGACCGGAGGTTCGGATTTCCACGGAATGACCGAAAAAAATGTCACCATCGGGGCCGGCAAGGGGCAGCTGCGCATTCCCTACACCTGTGTGGAGGAGATCCGGGTCCTGCTTGCCGGAAAGACGGCCGGATGGAGCGGAAACCTTCCGTAGAATTATGATCACTCATTTTTTTGCAACTGCCGCCAAAGGATTCGAAACGCTGCTGGCGGATGAGCTACGGCGCCTGAAGGCAACGAATGTCCGCCCCTCGGTAGGCGGCGTTTTTTTTGACGGCCAGCTGGAAACCGCCTACCGCGCCTGCCTGTGGAGCCGGCTTGCCAGCCGGATTCTCATGCCGTTGGCCACATTTTCCGCGCTGACGCCGGAGGAACTGTACGATGGCGCGCGCGGCATCGACTGGAGCGCGCATCTTGAGCCCGATTCAACCCTGGCGGTGGACTGCACCCTGTTTCGTTCGCGGCTCAAGCATTCGCACTTTGCGGCGCTCAAGGTCAAGGATGCCATTGTCGATCAGCTGCGCGAGAAGTATGGAACACGGCCTTCTGTTGCGCTCGAACGTCCCGATGTGCGGATCAATCTGCATGTGCACTGCAACCGGGCTACTTTAAGCATCGATCTCAGCGGCGACAGCCTGCACCGCCGCGGCTGGCGCGACGAAACCGGCCCCGCGCCGCTCAAGGAGAATCTGGCGGCGGCGCTGCTGTTTTTCTGCGATTGGCCGGATAAAGCCGCCGAAGGCGGCATGCTGGTCGATCCGATGTGCGGTTCCGGCACCATCCCTATTGAGGCTGCGCTCATGGCGGCGGGTCGCGCCCCGGGACTGACGCGTGACTTTTTCGGCTTTCTTGGCTGGAAAGGACATGACGAGCCCCTGTGGGAACGTTTGCGCAAGGAGGCGCTTTCCGTAGAAAGCCCAAAAGATATCCGGATCCTTGCCTATGACTGTGATGGCGCGGTGCTGGAGGCGGCTCGGCGCAACGCGATCCGTGCGGGGGTTGCCTCCTGCATCCGTTTTCAGCAGGCGGATGTCGCGGATTTGCCGAAGCCGGAGATTTCGGGAAAAGACGGCGTGGTGGTTACCAATCCGCCCTATGGCGAGCGTCTGCGGCAATCGGGCGATTTGCAGCCGTTGTACCGGCAGCTGGGGCAGCAGCTGCGCAGATGTTTCGGCGGATGGAGCGCCGGTATTCTTACGGAAAGCGCGCAGCTTGCCCAAAGCCTGGAATTGCCGCTGGAGTCGACGGTTGCGCTTTGGAATGGCCCGCTGGCCTGCACCCTGTACCGTTACCGCATCCCCGCACCGGTGGAGGAGCATGCGGAGGCCTCTCCGATGTTGGCCAACCGCCTCCGCAAGAATCTGCGGCACTTGCGGCGCTGGGCCCGCAGGGAGGGCACGGAGGCCTTTCGGATTTACGATGCCGATCTTCCGGAATACGCGGCGGCTATCGATCTCTATGGCTCCTGTGCCCATGTGCAGGAGTACGCGCCGCCTGCGACGATCGATCCCGCCAGGGCGCGGCTGCGGCTCAAGGAAATCGTGGCGACCCTTTCCGAAGTGCTGGAAATTGCACCCAATGCGATTTTTGTCAAAACCCGCCAGCGTCAGAAGGGCACAAACCAGTACCAGAAGCTTGCCGACCAGCGCAACTTCATTGCGGTGCGGGAAGGGGACTTGAGTTTCTGGGTCAACCTTGCCGACTATCTTGATACCGGCCTGTTTCTTGACCATCGTCCCACGCGGAAAAGGATCCGGGAATTGCTGGCCTCCGGCGGGGACTTTCTGAACCTGTTCGGCTATACCGGTTCGGCTTCGGTGTATGCCGCGGCCGCTGGCGCTGCCACCACCACGGTGGATGCATCCCGCACCTATCTCGACTGGGCGCGGCGCAATTTTGAGCTCAACGGGCTGGACCTGTCCCTGCACCGCTTTGTGCAGGCGGACTGCATGGCCTGGCTTGGCGGTGAAGGCGCCGATCGGCGCTTTGATCTGATCTTTGCGGATCCGCCGACCTTTTCCAACTCCAGCTCCCGCGACAGCGATTTTGACGTGCAGCGCGACGCCGTTGCGTTGCTGAATATGGCATCCAGGTTGCTCAAGCCCCAAGGGATTCTGATTTTTTCCTGCAATTTCAGACGCTTTTGTTTCGAACCGGAGAAATTGACGGGCCTGGTCGCGCAGGATATCAGCGCGCAGACCATCCCGGAGGATTTTGCCCGCTCGCCGCGTATTCACCGCTGCTGGCTGCTGAAGCGGAATGGCTGAGCAGTTTGCCCGTCATTCCTGTTTATGGGGAGGAAGTTCGCCGGAATGCTCCGGGGAAGCGCTGTTTTCGATAATGCGGCGCAGACAGCGGCGTAAGGAAGCATCGGGCAGGGCCTGCAGCAGGGCTTCCGTTTCCGGGGAAAGCGGCGTGGAATTCGCTGGCGGAAGTTCCGGCGCAGGCACCGGTGCTTCCGGAGCGGAGGGCGTCAGCGTGCCAAAACGCCAGAAAATGTCGTCTATCAATTCGCCCTGCACGTAGCGGTTGACGGCGGCGATGATGCGGGGTTTGTGCAACTGAAGCTGCTGCATCCAGACGCTGTGTTCCACAATCACTTCCAGTACCCGTCCCCGTAGCTTCAACGGTTCGCAGTGCCGCGCCAGAGGATCGCCCACGATATCCCGCCATGCCGCGGCCAGTTCCAAAACGCGGCGGCGCTGGCCCATGCCATGCTGTTCCAGCAGCTGCGCCAGCACTTCTGAAATGGCAAAGGGTCGATTGGCGGAAAACTCGCGGGGCACGGTGCAACTCCGGAACAGTTCTTCAAAGGGATAAAAGAAAAAACCGAAAAAACATAGTGTTCCTTGACGGCCCTTGTCAATGCCCGGCGAAAAACATAAATATCCAATGAAAACAATATCTTTTTCAGAATGTGCCGGTGATGTTTTTCTTGACAACGACGGTTTTCTTCCGTATGGTTCAACACTTTGAATTCCTGTGCCTTTGGGTGAACTGTATAATCCATGTTTGACAACCTTTCCGAAAAATTTGACGCAGTTTTCAAGAAGCTCCGGGGGCGGGGGATTCTCTCCGACGAGGTCCTGCGCGAAACCCTGCGCGAGATTCGCCTGGTTCTGCTTGAGGCGGATGTCAATCTCAAGGTGGTCAAGGCGTTCATTGAAAGTGTCCGCGAGCAGGCTTCCGGCCAGGAAGTCATGAAGAGCCTTACGCCTTCCCAGCAGGTCATAAAGATTGTGCGTGATGAACTGGCCCGGCTGATGGGAGAGGGCGGCGACAACCGCCTGCAGCTGGGTGGACCTCCGCCGGCCGGCATCATGCTTTGCGGCCTGCAGGGTGTGGGAAAGACCACCACCTGCGGCAAGCTGGCCCTGCGGCTTCGCAAGGAGAAACGCCGTCCGCTGCTGGTACCGGCGGACGTGTATCGTCCAGCGGCGATTCAGCAGCTGAAAACCGTGGGACGCCAGATCGGCATCGAGGTTTTTGAGGCCGGGCAAACCGCCAATCCGGTGACCATCTGTCAGGAGGCCATGCGCTTTGGCGCACTGAACGGTTTTGACACCGTCATCATGGATACGGCTGGCCGTCTTCATGTTGACGAAGCGCTCATGGACGAGCTGGTGTGCATCAAGGAGACGGTGTCTCCCCGGGAGATCCTGTTTGTGGCCGACGCCATGACGGGGCAGGATGCCGTCACCTTTGCCGGCATATTCAACGAACGGCTGGATGTGACGGGTACCATCCTCACCAAGATGGATGGTGATGCCCGGGGTGGCGCGGCGCTCTCCATCCTTTCGGTAACGGGTAAGCCCATCAAGTTTGTGGGCCTGGGCGAAAAGCTTGAAGCCCTGGAGGTCTTTCACCCGGATCGCATGGCCCAGCGGATTCTGGGAATGGGCGACGTGCTCTCCCTGATCGAGAAGGCCGAGGCTTCGGTGGACAGGGAAAGCGCTGTCGCAACGGGCCAGAAACTGATGAAGGAGGGACTGACGCTGGAGCTTTTCCGCGATCAACTGCGCAACATCAAGAAGATGGGCCCAATGGATTCGCTGATCAAGATGCTGCCCGGCGCCGACAAGATGATGCGCCAGATGGAAGGCGATGGCGCCCAGATCGCGGAAAAGGAGCTGAAAAGGATAGAGGCCATTATCGACTCCATGACTTTGGAGGAGCGGCGGGATCACCGTATTCTCAACGGTTCGCGCCGCCTGCGTATCGCGAAGGGCAGCGGCACGACGGTGCAGGATATCAACCAGCTGATCAAGCGCTTTACCGAGATGCAGAACATGATGAAAAAATTTCAGGGAATGGGCCCCAAAAAACTGAAGAACTTGATACGGGGTTTGAGATAGAATATAGTAAACGGTATTTTTTCCGGCGGGGTGTCCCCGCCGAAGGTTTTGGCATATCAAAAGAAAAAACGAGGAGGAATTTTTCATGGCAGTAAAAATCCGGTTGGCTCGCGGGGGCAGCAAAAAACAGCCTTTTTATCAGGTTGTCGTATCGGATGAGCGCTATCCGCGTGATGGCCGTTTTCTGGAAAATGTTGGCAAATACGATCCCAAAACCGATCCGGCAACGGTGGTACTGAAAGAGGAGAACATCATGCAGTGGCTTGCCAAGGGGGCTCAGCCCAGTGAAACGGTCAAGCAGCTGCTGCGGAAAGCTGGTTTGTGGGTAAAATTTAAACAGGCGGAGTCGAGCGCCGGATAAGGAGTTTCGACTTTTTGCCTCTCTTCCGTACAAAGGATGATTCCCATGGAAGAACTGATTGCTTTCATCGCCAAATCCCTTGTGGAGAAACCTGAGAAGGTCACGGTTTCTTCCGAAGAGAAGGAAGACGGTTCCACCCTTATCAAATTGAGCGTCGATGTAGGCGATATGGGGAGAATTATCGGCAAGGAAGGGCGTACGGCCAAAGCTATGCGCACCCTTCTGAATGCCAAGGCGACGCGGGAGGGGCGGCGTTCCTCTTTGCAGATCCTGGAGTGATGGTTCAGGAAAGACGGATTTTTGCGGGAACGGTCGTCAAGGTTCATGGGCTGCGTGGTGATGTGAAGGTTCATCTGCCTTCCGAACGGGAAGCGCTGCTGCGTTATGGACAGCGTTTCATGCTGTATCGGGATGGCGTCTTGATGGAGACCCGGTCCGTCAAACGGGTGGCGCCCTGCGGTGGGGGATGCCTTGTGTGGTTTGATGGCATAACGGAAGTTGCCGCAGCCTCCCGGCTGGTTGGCTGCGAGGTTTGGATTTCTCCCGGGGATGTGTCTTTTCCCGCGGGGGAGGACGAACATCCCGCCGCGCTGGTGGGGATGAGCGTCAGGGATGCCAGGTTGGGCGAGATAGGTGTGGTCGAGGATTTTTTTGCGACTGCCGCCCATGGTATCCTGGTAGTGCAGGGCGAATACGGTGAAGTGCTGCTGCCGAATGTGCCCGGCTTCAAAAAGATGGTGGATTGGAAGGAGCGCAGGCTTTTGGTGGAACTTCCGGAAGGTCTTGTGGATAACGGAAGATGAGATTTGACGTTCTTACTCTGTTTCCGGCCATGTTTGATCCGCTGATGCATGTCGGGGTTATCGGGCGTGCGGCAGCGAAACGGGTCTTTGACATTGAGGTGCATAATCTCCGGGATTGGGCGGATCCGCCCCACTATGTGGTGGATGATGCGCCGTATGGCGGGGGGGGCGGCATGGTAATGAAGCCGGAACCGGTTTGGCGGGCGCTGTCCGCCATTCGCCGGCAGGCTCCGGATTCTCGTGTCGTCCTGACGACTCCCCAGGGGAAAACTTTCCGGCAGCAGGATGCCGTGGCTTTTTCCCGTACGGCCGGAGTGATTTTTTTATGCGGGCGCTATGAGGGGGTGGATGAACGGATCCGTTCCTGGGTGGATGAGGAGTATTCCATCGGCGACTATGTTCTGACCGGTGGAGAATATGCCGCGTTGGTGATGGTGGATGCCATCGCCCGTCTTGTTCCTGGAGTGCTGGGCAACGATGCGAGCGCGGAGGATGATTCCTTCAGTGAAGGTCTGCTGGAATATCCCCACTATACCCGGCCCGTGGAGTTTGAGGGAATGACGGTTCCTTCGGTGCTGGTTTCCGGCAATCACGGGGAAATTGCCCGCTGGCGCCGCCAGGAAAGCTTGCGGCGGACCTTCTTGCGGCGTCCGGATCTGCTTGCTATGCAGGAACTGGATGATGCGGATCGCCGTTTTGTGGACGATCTGCGGAAAGGAAACGCATGAAACCGCGAGCCTTGGCTTTGGTGCATTATCCGGTGCTGGATCGGCGTCATGACATTGTCGCCTCGGCGGTGACCAATCTCGATCTGCACGACCTGGCGAGAAGCGCCATGACGTTTGGCTGGAGCCGCTTTTATGTGGTGACGCCGGTTGAGGAACAGCAGCGTTTGGCGGAAAAGATTCGGGAACACTGGTGCCAGGGCTATGGCGCCGTATATAATCCGGATCGCCGGCAGGCGCTGGAACTCATGGAGATCTGCCCGGATCTGGATGAGGCGCTTCGCCGTTGGGAATCCTGGACCGGTGAACGGGCCTTGCCGGTGCTGACGGGTGCCGCGGTCCAAAACGGCATGTCCTGCCAGCAGTGCAGGGACTTGATGCAGGATTCGCCCTTGCTGCTGATCTTCGGAACGGGCTGGGGACTGGCCCCGCCGTTGTTTGAACGCGGCTGGCCAACGCTGGAGCCGATTCGGGGAGCGGGCACCTATAATCATCTGGCGGTGCGTGCGGCGGCGGCCATCTTTATGGACCGCTTGAGTGAAAATCGGATTTAGTACGTTAAACGTTTTTGTGGCAGGGCAGTTGAAAAAGATGTTTTTCAGGCTGCAATAATTTATTATAAACACTGTAAATATCATAAGGATGAACCGTAGGGTTCTCATCCTGTCAGGAGGAAAGAATCATGAACATCATTGATGAAATTGGCCGGGAACAGATGAAGACCGACATCCCGCCCTTCAAGGCCGGCGATACGCTCAAGGTCCACGTCAAGATTGTGGAAGGCGACAAGCATCGTATCCAGATGTTTCAGGGAGTATGCATCAGCCGCAAGAACAATCTTATCAGCTCTACCTTCACGGTACGCAAAATTTCCGACGGCATCGGTGTAGAGAGAATTTTCCCGCTGCATTCCCCGAACGTCGACAAGATCGAAGTGCTGAAGATTGGCCGGGTACGCCGCGCAAAACTGTACTACCTGCGCAAACTGCAGGGCAAGGCCGCGCGTATTCAGGAGAAACGCTACTGAGAGAAGCGTGTTTCGTTTTCATGAAAAGGCCCCATTTCCTGGGGCCTTTTATTTGTTACGGTGCTTGAAGGATGAGCAAGGCAAACCGGGAAGCATCAGCTGATGACGAGCGTGAGTTGTGGCAGCAGGGATTTACGGCCGTCGCCGGTGTCGACGAAGTTGGACGAGGTCCTTTGGCGGGTCCGGTGGTGGCGGCGGCGGTCATCCTTGGCGAGGACACGCAGCTGCCGGGATTGCGGGATTCAAAGCAGCTTTCCGCAGCCC